>ERZ889078.190-NODE-190-length-55152-cov-19.164347_pt1 | contig 55152 bp, 60 predicted proteins | sample MGYA00521266_ERZ889078 | MGnify/ENA primary metagenome ERZ889078 (study PRJEB32303, sample SAMEA104408618) | aquatic metagenome | biome: Brackish water; feature: Pelagic; material: water | place: Baltic Sea | collected 2014-06-16T06:34:00 | depth 76,534 m ... | reverse complement strand
TAAACTTTGCCTATCTTTTTGTTCGGGCAGGTTATGATATTGATCAACAATTGATCTCATACACTAATGACTCAACACACTTACGTGCATCCATTATTGGGTTGCTAAATACTTTAGTGCTCGCTTTTGCTGGGTGTGTTCTGGCTACGATTGTAGGGCTGATTGCTGGAATTTTGCGACTTTCAAAAAACTGGATAGTGTCGCGCTTGATAGGTGTTTATGTTGAGGTTTTCCGGAATGTGCCATTGCTTTTATGGATTATCGTTAGTCTGGTGTTCTTTTCAGAAACACGACCACAGCCGAGAGACTTTCGCGTAACCGCCGAAATGGCTGCAAGTGGTCAAGAGCCTATCGCTACAATGATGTTTAACAATTCGGTTGCCATTACCAATCGCTCAAACAATATTCCGTCAGTGCAGTTCACCAATGACTTGGGTGTGATAGATCTGGGGTTTGTGTCTGTAAGTGTTTTATTTTTGGCGACGGTTTTTATTCTTGTCGCAAGTTATTTTACTAATCGTTTTGTGTTGCGTACTGCGACAAAAGTGCAATGGGATACAGGCGTGCGCCCAACCACATGGTGGAAAAGCCTATCTATTTGGTTTCTACCTTTAGGCATTTTCTTTTGGTCAATGGGGCTTTATCTCGACTATCCGGTTCTTGGAGGCTTTAATTTCAAAGGTGGCCTCATTATTTCGCAGGCATTTATGTCTATGCTGGTCGCGCTTACGCTTTATACGGGTGCCTTTATAGCTGAAGCAGTTCGGGCTGGTATTTTAGCAATTTCTCGAGGGCAAACAGAAGCTGCGTACGCTTTGGGTGTGACGCCAAGTCTGACGACACGCCTTATCATTTTGCCGCAAGCTTTGAGGGTGATCATTCCACCGTTGATTTCTCAATACTTGAATTTGACGAAGAACACATCACTGGGGATTGCTGTAGGATATTTAGATTTAAACGGCACCCTAGGGGGCATTACACTTAACCAAACGGGTAGAGAGCTTGAATGCATGGTCCTGATGATGTCAACGTATTTGGTCCTGAGCTTGATCATCTCGTCTATTATGAATATCTACAACGCTTCAGTGAAGCTTAAGGAGCGCTAAATGGCAGTGAGAAAAACAAATCTCGCCTTTGCGCGCGATGAGATGCTGGAGGCCCAGTTGCCGCCCACATCGGAACGAGGTGTGATAAAGTGGACACGAGAGAATTTGTTTTCAACTCCTCTGAATGCGGCTTTGACACTGGTTGCTCTCTATGTGGTCTATAATATAGTTGCAGGATTTTATCCTTGGATAAGTAATTCTGTTTGGGTTGCAGACTCTCAAAAAGAGTGTCGTGACATTGTCACTGGCATGTCAGGCGAGGGTGCCACGGGGGCGTGCTGGGCTTTGATCCGGGCACGTTGGCACCAGTTTATGTTCGGATTTTATCCGCCAACTGAATACTGGCGCCCTATTTTGACATTGTCTTTGCTGTTTGTAGCTCTGGCACCGGTTCTCTTTGCTGGTAAAAATAAAAGTATTCTTATTTTGTTAGCAAGTACAACCTTTCTTCTTTTTGTTACACTTGTGTTAGGTGATGGAAATATTTCACATGTCGTATTTATCACATTAGGTATGATTGCTCTGACCGCTTTAGGGTACCTTGCGCCAGTGCAACTCTATTGGGTGACAGCAGTCTACCCATTTTTAAGCATATTTCTGCTTTGGGGAGGTAGCTTCTGGGCGCCTTTTGGCGCATTGATTGGATTTGTGGTTTGGGGCTTGGTTTATAATCTTTTGCAAGAACGGTTTGAAGCAGTCGTCTCGTTTACTCTAGGCTTATTTTTCGCCGCCATATGGTGGTTTGGACTGCAAGGTTTTGTGACAGATATGTTGCTTACAGGGTTGCCGTTAGAATTAGAATTTGTTGATAGCGATCGTTTTGGCGGCTTTTTGCTGGCCTTGACTATTGGCGTTAGTGCCATAGCTGCGTCATTGCCGGTTGGCGTCCTTTTGGCTTTGGGGCGTCAATCTGATATGCCTTTAGTTAAGATTTTGTCTGTTGGCTTTATTGAATTCGTGCGTGGTGTGCCTTTAATCACAATGTTGTTCACTGCTTCATTGCTGCTGCAATATTTTCTACCTCCGCGCACAAATTTTGATTTGATCTTGCGAGTGATCATTTTAGTTACCTTCTTTTCAGCGGCCTATCTTGCTGAGGTTATCAGGGGTGGGTTAGCCGCTCTGCCTACTGGTCAATTTGAAGCAGCTAATGCGCTGGGCCTGAATTATTGGCAGGCGCAGAGGCTTATAATTATGCCACAGGCGCTTAAAGTTTCCATTCCGGGTATCGTTTCTAGCTTTATAGGTCTTTTTAAAGACACTACTTTGGTGGCGTATGTTGGACTTATGGACCCGTTGAAGGGCGTAACCGCGATTGTTCGTGCTGATATGGCTTGGAAAGGTATTTATTGGGAACCCTATATTTTTGTAGGGATAATTTTCTTCGCGTTTTGCTTTGGGATGTCGCGTTATTCGCTTTATCTTGAAAACCAGCTCAAAACCGATCATCGCTGAGGAGCATTGTGATGTCCACATTAACCAACGAAGACACTATCAACCAGGCTGACATACACATCAGCGCAGAAGTTGCGATCGAAATATCTCAAATGAATAAGTGGTTTGGATCATTCCATGTGCTTCGTGATATAAATATGGAAGTGATGAGTGGTGAGCGCATCGTTATTTGTGGCCCATCGGGGTCAGGTAAATCAACGCTGATCCGCTGCATCAACCGATTGGAAGAACATCAAAAAGGCCGCATCGTTGTCGATGGTACAGAGCTGACCTCTGACATCAAGAATATTGACAAGGTTCGTTCTGAAGTGGGCATGGTATTTCAACACTTTAATCTTTTCCCGCATCTGACTATTTTAGAAAACTGTACTTTGGCGCCGATTTGGGTGCGCAAGACACCAAAGCGTGAAGCCGAGGAATTGGCGATGCATTTTCTTGAAAAAGTCAAAATTCCAGAACAAGCTGATAAATATCCGGGTCAATTGTCGGGTGGTCAGCAACAGCGCGTGGCAATTGCACGTAGCCTTTGCATGAAGCCACGGATCATGTTGTTTGATGAGCCGACCAGCGCGCTTGATCCTGAAATGATCAAAGAAGTCCTTGATACGATGATCGCTTTGGCAGAAGAAGGCATGACAATGATCTGTGTCACCCACGAAATGGGCTTTGCTCAAGCCGTGGCCAACCGTGTGATCTTTATGGATCAAGGTCAAATCGTTGAACAAAATGAACCTGTTGAATTCTTTAACAACCCGCAATCAGACAGAACAAAACTGTTTCTAAGCCAAATTTTGGGTCATTAAAGTCCTATCTCGCGCGGGACAACAAACTCGATAGTGACGCCGTCGCCGTAAGCCAGCGCTGACCAGTCATCTATCGCAAAATCGCACACCAAAGTGGCTCCGGTTGGATAGTTGTTGAAAGCTGTATTCAGTGGGGCGTTTGCCACTATTCGACTTGCGAATTCGGCAATACCAGGATTATGGGCGATCACCATGACCACATCTGTCTGCGCATGGCGCAAAACGGCCATAATTACATCGGGTCCCGCGTTATAAAGTGCAGGTTTAATTTGTAACAGGGCGGTTTTGGGCAAGGCAGGTGCTATGCGATCCCATGTTTTTAAAGAGCGTTCTGCGTCTGAGCATAAGACTTGGCTTGGCACATAGTCACGCGAAAAAAGCCACAACCCCAAATCTGTTGCTGCGGTCTGTCCGCGGGTATTGAGCGGGCGGTCGTGATCAAGTGTATTTGGATCGTCCCAGCTGGATTTCGTGTGGCGGGTCAGGATAAGGCGCTTGGTCATCGGTTGAATACCCCCATGTGATAAGCGGAATGCCCTTCCACCCTTGCACAGCTTAAGGTCACAGAGCAAGCTCTACGCACAGTGCAGCCTTGTGAAAGGCACCCCGTCCCGAGATCTGTTTTTAAAAAGGCTCTGCAAGCGGGCACATCATAATGGCCTAGCACCAGCGCTTGTGTAGGGCACGCGTTCAGGCAGGGCTTGTCTGCGCAACTTTCGCAAGGCCTTTTTGTGGGGGGGGGGAGATCATAGCGGTAAGGTAGCGCTATGGCTCCGCGATATGACAGCCAAAGCCCTTGTCTGTCATGCACCAAAAGCTTAACGGGGCTTTCCCAAGCTCGACCAGACTGCAATGCCCATGAGTAAAATGGCAAGAACGGCGGACCGCCAAAGGGAAAGAGTGCCTGCCCCCCAACGATTTGAGCCATGGCGGAGATGTTTCTAATAGACCAGCGGTCCATGGGGTCGGGATCGCCGTCGTTCCATTCGGGGCTTTCGATGAACAGTGGCCAAAAGTGCTGCAACATGGGGCCAAACAACAAAAGGCTTTGGGTGTTTTCCGGAAAATGCGACATATCGCGTGCGTCAGTGTGAAAACCGCCTAGCAGGCTTAGGCCGTGGGTTTGGGCCAACGCCTCAAGATCCGAGGCAATCATTTTTGTCGACCAAAGGGGAGCCACATCACAAAACCTAGTTTTGCGGCTGTTTCTTTGGGCCAAGTTAGGCCCACGTCCAGCAAATCTTTGTCTTGGGCTTGATCGTGATAGGTTGAAAAAAGCCTGTCCCAAATTACCAAAAAAAAGCCATAGTTGCTGTCATGGTCGAAGCGATTTGGAGCGTGGTGAATGCGGTGCATGTCGGGCGTGACAATCACTTTACGCAAAATACGGTCAAGCTTTGGTGTAATGAGAATATTGGCATGCGTAAAAAGTGCCGTTGCGCTTAGCAAAACTTCGAACACTAACACAGCCGAAGCGGCAGGCCCGAACAGATATACCAGACCAATTTTAAGCGCCATTGAGGCGGCTATCTCAATTGGATGAAAGCGCAGCGCAGTTGTGACATCCATGTCTGCATCGGAGTGATGTACCTTGTGAAAACGCCAACAGAAACCGACCTTGTGGCTGACCAAATGTTGCGCCCAAATTACAAAGTCGAAAATCAATATGGCTAGAACCCCCTCAAGCCATATTGGCAGGGTGACGAGGTTAAAAAACCCAATTTCTAAACGTGCAGCATCAAGCGCTGCACCAATAGCCAAAAGCGGCATCAAGAAAGCTAAAAGCCGCAAGGCCAATTGGTCGATGAACACGATCGACAAGTTGGTGAACCAGCGTTCACCACGCAAGGGACGGTCTGCCCGCTGAGGAATGGCCCATTCCAGAGCCATTAAAATGCTAAAAATCCCAAAAAAAACACCAAGACGCCACAGAGTTTCATGAACCACCGCTTAAGCCGAGGTTGGCGCGGTACGTGGTTTGACGCGCGGTTCGGTCGAGCGAATAAGAGAGCCCGCGCCGTGATCGGTGAAAAGTTCCATCAAACAGGCATTGGCAATTCTGCCGTCCAATATAACAACAGCCCGCACCCCTTCTTCAAGCGCTGCAAGTGCGGTTTCGGCCTTTGGAATCATCCCACCTGAAATCACACCTTGGGCAATCAGATCACGCACATATTGGGGGCTAAGTTCGGTCACGACATCACCACTTTGGTCTTTGACGCCCGATACATCGGTTAATAACAAAAGCCGGTCTGCCTTCAGCGCTCCAGCTATTGCGCCCGCTGCCGTGTCACCATTCACGTTAAAGGTCTCATTCGCTTCCATCCCAGTGGCCACTGGGGCCACCACTGGGATCATACCTGCTGTGTAAAGATCACGCAAAATTTGCACGTTCATTTCAACGGGGCGGCCCACAAAGCCAAGTTCGGGGTCGTCGGCGACGCAGACCATCAAGTCATCATCCTTGCCTGAGATGCCCACCGCACGGCCGCCTTGATCATTAATGGCTTGAACAATGCGTTTGTTGATCAGCCCCGAAAGTACCATTTCAACCACCTCAACTGTCGCTTTATCGGTCACACGTTTACCGCGGATAAAACTGCTTTCGATATTCAGTTTGGCTAACATGTCATTGATCATCGGGCCACCGCCGTGCACAATCACGGGGTTGACCCCCACTTGGCGCATCAGCACGATATCGCGAGCAAATTCCGCCATGGCCGCATCATCACCCATGGCATTCCCGCCAAACTTTACAACAACAACGGCCCCTGCATAGCGCTGTAAATAGGGTAGCGCGATAGAAAGCGTTTTGGCTATATTTGCTGAATCAGTCATATTTACGGTTTGTCGTTTCATGGAAATGTCCTAATATTAAGAACCTTTTATCGTCTTTGTAGGCTGGTGCCAAGATCTTTGGCAAGCCCTTGCTATTTTGCTTAGCTTGGATAGGGTCGCACCATGGTTATAGTCCGATTGGGGCCTGATCCAAAAGGTGGAAAATGAGTGAACAAAAGACACTATTATTAACTGGGGCCAGTCGCGGCATTGGCCACGCCACCGTCAAACGGTTTTCCGCCGAGGGCTGGCGGGTGTTAACCTGTTCGCGTCATCCTTTTGATGCGCGATGCCCCTGGCCTGGGGGCGAAGAACATCACATTCAGGTGGACTTGGGTGATCCAAATAAAACTATCGCCGCAATTGAAACGATTAAGAGCAAGATAAGTGGACGTTTGCACGCTTTGGTCAATAATGCGGGCATCTCACCAAAGGGTGAGGGGGGGGCGCGGCTCAGCACGCTTGATACGGATTTGCGCACTTGGGGGCAGGTGTTCCATGTGAATTTTTTTGCCTCTGTGGTTTTGGCGAGGGGCCTTATGCATGAGCTGGCGGCGACAAAGGGCGCGGTTGTAAACGTGACATCAATTGCTGGGCGGCGGGTACATCCGTTTGCGGGGGCGGCCTATGCCACCTCAAAAGCAGCGCTAGCGGCTTTGACGAGAGAAATGGCACATGATTTTGGTCCTTTGGGGGTAAGGGTGAATGCTATCGCGCCAGGGGAGGTTGAAACGCAAATCTTATCGCCGGGAACCGAAAAAATCGTCAAAAACTTGCCCCTACGGAGGCTTGGTAACCCGCGCGAAGTCGCTGACGTGATCTGGTTTTTATGTTCCGATCAATCGAGCTATATTTCAGGCACAGAAATTGAGGTCAACGGCGCGCAGCACGTCTAATCTATTGCAAACCCGCAATAATAGCGCGCAGCGTTTCGATCCCATCGCCCTTTTCTGAGCTGGTAACCACCATCTCAGGATAGGCTGCGGGATGTTTGCTCAGGGCGCCGCGCACCTGATCAATATTGGCTTCTTGTACCGCTTGGCTGACCTTGTCTGCCTTGGTCATTACGACCTGGAAGGCGACCGCTGATCTGTCCAAAAGGGTCATAATCTCGTCATCAACAGGTTTCACGCCATGGCGCGTGTCAATTAAAACAAAGGCGCGGCGCAACGTTTGGCGGCCGGCCAAATAGGATTTCAAAAGCCGCTGCCATTTTGCGACAATGGCCATAGGCGCTTCGGCATAGCCATAACCCGGAAGGTCGACCATATAGCGCGCTGTGCCAAGGGCGAAATAGTTGATTTCTTGCGTACGCCCTGGGGTGTTTGACGCGCGCGCAAGTGACTTGCGCCCCGTTAGCGCATTGATCAAGCTGGACTTGCCCACGTTTGAGCGCCCTGCAAAGCAAAACTCCATACGGTCAGCCGGAGGCAGGCCCGACATGGCCACAACGCCTTTGACAAAATCGACGGGCCCGGCAAACAACAAACGCCCCGCTTCCAGCACGGGGTGTTCTTGTTCAGGGGCAAGGGGAAAAGGCAACGTCATTTTATACCCGTCTAAAGGCAACGTCGGCTTTGGTAAGCCGGCGCGGCACTTATTTTCTTTTAGGAGCGCGGCCTTGATTGGCTGGACGCTTGGCCGCTACTGCCTCGGCCGCTTTTTTAGTGAAGCTTTTTTTGATATTATCAAAAATCGCTGGCTTATGGCCGTGGCTGCGCATGATCACATATTGCTGCATGAAGGTGATCGTGTTGTTGGTGATCCAGTAGACAACCAAGCCGCTGGCGAAGCTGCCCAACATGAACATAAATACCCACGGCATCCAAGCAAAGATCATTGCTTGGGTTTGATCGGCGGGTGCTGGGTTTAGCTTTTGTTGCAGCCACATCGAAATGCCCAGCAATATAGGCAAGACGCCGATGAAGATTGTTGCCATCGTCGTACCTGCTATCGGCGAGTCCCACGGAAACAGGCCGAAAATATTATAAATAGACGAGGTGTCTGGCGCCGAAAGATCTTTGATCCAACCAAAGAATGGGGCATGGCGCAGCTCTAGTGTTACGAAAATCACTTTATAAAGTGAGAAAAAGATAGGAATTTGAATCAAAACGGGCAAACAGCCTGCAGCAGGATTGACCTTTTTCTCTTTATAAAGCGCCATCATTTCGCGTTGCATTTTTTGCTTATCTTCGCCGATGCGTTCTTTTAGGGCTTCGATCTCTGGTTGAAGCTCCTTCATGCGGGCCATGGACACATAAGATTTATAGGCCAAGGGCAGCACCAGGGCCTTGAGCACGATAGTTAAAGCGATGATAGCCAAGCCCATATTGCCAATAATGGCGTTCAACCAGTGCAGAACAAAGAAAATTGGTTTGGTTAAAAAGTAAAACCAACCCCAGTCAATCGAATCGAGAAATCCTGCAATCCCGTCAAGTTTTTCATAATTGCGAATGGCTCCCCATTCTTTTGCACCGGCAAAAAGCTTTGTGGCGCTTTCGCCTGTCATTCCTGCGGCAATTGTCAAAAGCGGTTGGCGAGTTTCTGTTTGGTAAATATCTGCAGTTGGGACGTATTTTGTCACGGCCGTAAATGGGGATCCTTGGTTGGGAACCAAAGTCGCCATCCAATAATGGTCAGAAAACCCAATCCACCCATCTGTTTGGGCCAGGTTCACTTCTGCGGGCCCGCCTTCGCGAGCGTCAGCGGTAAGCTTGGTGATGTCTTTGTATTTTGTTTCGGTCAAAGTGCCATCAGTGCGGCCAACCGCACCTTCATGCAAAATAAAGAAGTTTTGTAAGCCCGTAGGTATGCCATGGCGCGCCAGAATACCATACGGCGCCATCGAGACGGCGGCGCCTGTGTTGTTGGTGACGCGGTCGGCCACACTGAACATGAATTTCTTGTCCACCGAGATAGTGCGCTCAAACACAAGGCCATTACCATTGTCCCATGCCAAGGTTACAGGCGTTTCAGGCGTTAAGATTCTGCCTGATTTAACGTTCCACTGTGTGTTCGCGTTGGGCACGTCGGCGTCGGCCAAAGCGCCTGCTGCTGCCCAGCCAAAAACGGCGTAAAAAGCCCTCTCTTGCCCGACGGGGCTGAACAGCTGAACCACTTCGGAATTCGCGGCAAGTGAGACATTATAGTTGCGCAAAGACAAATCATCAATCCTGCCCCCTAGGGTCGAAATGGTACCCATCAGCTCTGGAGTGGCAATCTCCAGGCGCGGCGCGGCGGCAATTGTGGTGACCACAGGCGTTGCTTGTGCTTGAAGGGGTGTGGCTCCCAGTGAGGGAGTTTGCGCAATTTGAGCCGCGGTTGGGGCTTCTAGAACGGGGACTGGCGGTTCTGGGGGGAATAGCAAAAACCAGCCCACAATAACCAGAAAACTAAGTCCGGTTGCCAGCAAAAGATTTTTATTCTGGTCGTCCATTTCAGTAGCACCCTTCACTTTATCTTAGCGTGGTTCAACAGAAGGGGGCGGCAAAGGTCAAGGGCTTTTCGGCCTCTGAGGGCCGAGTTGGGCGATTGTTTTTGGTCAAAGGGGAGATTGGCGGAAAATTGCTCCCAAAAACGGCTAAACGCTCGTAGCTTGGTACCGTCAATATAGGGCTTAGGTTATGTGGACTCTCTAAGAACTCAGGATTTTTTTAAAAATAAATCGATGGATAATATTGAAAACCTGTAGATGACTGCGGCCCATTTGCGCGACGCTTATCCTTTACTCGATGGCTCCGTCACCACGGGCAAGGGGCCCAATACCCACTAGGTTGGCCAAGGAGATCATGCCCAAGACGACTTTTATGCTTGGTATCTCGACCATTTAAAGATGGCTCAAGCTTTAGAGCTAAATCTAAGCTTTTTCTGACAGCACTAAATTTAAGAGTTTATTTTTCTCTTTTTTGCAAAGGAGCTGCCATTAAGCCCGCAAAATCGAAAAGGTTGTGGTCAAGCAAATGGGACGGGCGTGCGGTCATCAGGGCTCGAAACATTACTTGACGGCGGCCCGGTGAACGAGTCTCCCACCCATCAAGAAGCGCCTTAACCTGTTGACGTTGAAGCCCTTCTTGTGATCCGCAAAGGTCACAAGGGATGATTGGATACTGCATGGCGGCTGCAAATTTTTCGCAATCGGCTTCGGCCACAAATGCCAAGGGGCGGTATACGAACAGGTCCCCCTCTTCGTTTAAAAGTTTGGGCGGCATGGTGGCAAGGCGACCTGCGTGAAAGAGGTTCATAAAGAAGGTTTCTAAAATATCGTCTCGGTGATGCCCCAAAACAACCGCAGAGCAACCCTCTTCACGGGCAATTCGGTAAAGATTTCCGCGTCTCAAGCGTGAGCAAAGAGCGCACATCGTATGGCCTGCGGGTACCTTATCCATCACGATCGAATAGGTGTCTTGATATTCAATACGGTGGGGCACGCCCATTTTTTGCAAAAACTCTGGTAAGACGGTGGCGGGGAAATTGGGCTGGCCTTGGTCTAGGTTGCAGGCTAAAAGCTCAACCGGAAGCAATCCGCGCCATTTCAATTCGTGCAAAATGGCCAGCATTGTATAGCTGTCTTTCCCTCCCGAAAGGCACACCAGCCAGCGCGCGCCCGGTTGGATCATGCCGTACTTTTCAATGGCATCGCGCATTTCGCGCACAATTCGTTTGCGCAGCTTTTTGAATTCCGTGGTGCGCGGCGCTCCGTAAAATAGCGGGTGAATTTCGTGGACATCATCAAGCATGGGAACCTGCATTTTTTTGAACGTTAAAAAAGGCTAGTCTATTGTGCGTGATTTGCCCAGTCTGCACCCACTTTTCCCTGATCTGAGGGTCAGTCATGGTCAGGATCGGTGCCTGGTACAGGGTCATAGCCTTGGCCGCCCCAAGGGTTGCAGCGCAAAATGCGCAATGCGGCTAAGAAACTGCCCTTAACCGCGCCGTGTTTTTCCAACGCGCCAAGCGCATATGCGCTGCAGGTTGGATGAAAGCGACATCCATTGCCTAACCAAGGCGACAAAAGCAGCCGATAGGCTCGAATGGGCAGGGAAAGAACATAGGCCAGCGGGCTCATGTCAAGGATTTAGTGTGTATAAGCGCAAGCGCGCGGGTTAAATCACAGCAGAGATCCTCAAAGGGGCGGACAGTAGTCACCGCAGGGCGCCCAACAAGCACATAATCCCAACCCGCTAGCCCACCATGCGGCAATATCGCCCGCGCCACGGCTCGCAAACGACGTTTTGCCCGATTGCGAGCCACTGCATTGCCAATTTTTTTAGAGCAGGTAAACCCTACCCGCAGCTCCAAATCGCCATCATTGCGCGCCCGGGCTTGCACCAAAAATCCGGGTGCTGCTTGGCGTTTGGCGTTGGCAGTACGTAAAAACTCGGCCCGTTTGGTCATTTTGGTTAATTTCGGCTGCGCCAATGCAGAAACCGCCTGCGGAGCTGAGGTAACTTGGCTTGTGGCCTGCGTTCCCTTGTCCATCGGCGGTGTCATAAGATAGCCTTATTGTCAGACCCGAAGGTCACTCGAATTAAGCAGAAAGTTTTTTGCGGCCCTTGGCACGACGGTTAGCAAGGATTGTACGGCCATTTTTGGTCGCCATACGCGCCCGAAATCCGTGGCGACGTGAGCGCACAAGGTTCGAAGGTTGAAAAGTACGCTTCATCGCGGTCTCCATCATAGGTGCTGCCTTGGAGTTCCAAGACGGCCTTTATCAAGGGTTGTCCTTTACGGGTGGTTTTTATCCAAGTCAATTCCAACTCGGGCCTTTTCGTGTAATTTTCTATTTCTTTGTGCGCTTTGTAAAAAAAAATGCTCCAAAATTTGTAAATGTCCCAAACCAAACGGCCAGCTACCCTGCATCTTACGCATCAGGCCTGTGCCCCGATTCGGCGCCCAAAGTATCAAATACCCGTGACGGTGACAAAAAAAGCTAGGCATAGGTGGATTTTGTCGCCACATCTATGTGATAATTGGGGGTAAAATGCCGTCGCAAGAACCAAATATCACGCGTGCGCGCCAGGGGCGCGCCCAGAGGCCTTTGAGCTGGATCTTGGCCGTCGGGCTGATTGGCCTTTTTGGGTTAGTTTTTTACCTTTTGAAAGATTGGCTTGGCCTCGAGACCTTGGCGCTTTATCATGAAAGGCTTGCCACATTCACCGCGCAGCATTTTTCTCTAACTGTGTGCCTTTTTGTTCTGTCTTACGCGGTTTTGGTGGCCTTAAGCCTGCCAAGCGCTTTGGTGGCCAGTTTGACGGGGGGCTTTCTCTTTGGTCTTTATCTGGGCACGCTTTTGAATGTGGCTGCGGCCAGTTTGGGGGCGATGGCGCTTTTTTGGGCCGTGAAGGCGGGGTTTGGTGCGCGTTTGGCTCAACAAATGGCCACGAAGGGGGGCAATGTGGCACGTTTGCAAGCGGGTCTTTTGGCGCATGAATGGTCGGTTCTTTTCATGATACGGTTGGTACCTGCGGTGCCATTTTTCGTGGCAAATGTCGTGCCAGCTTTGGTTGGGGTGCGGTTCCACCGTTTTGCCTTGTCAACGATGCTTGGCATCTTGCCGGGGGCTGCGGTCTATACCTCGGTTGGGGCCGGCCTGTCCGAAGTTTTTGCCGCAGGCCAAAGCCCTGATCTGTCGATTATCTTTGCGCCCCATATATTGGTACCAATTTTGGGTCTAGCTGGTTTGGCGGCCTTGCCTCTTGTGATGTCTTCTTGGCAAAAAGAAAGGCGCGCGCATGGAATACCTAAAGACTGATCTTTGTATCATTGGTGCCGGCTCGGGCGGGCTGTCGCTGGCGGCGGGTGCAGCACAACTAGGGGTAAAGGTTGTGCTTGTCGAAGCGGACAAAATGGGGGGCGATTGTTTGAATGTGGGCTGCATACCCTCAAAAGCGCTGATTGCAGCGGGCAAGGCCGCACATCAGGCGCGGGGTTCCGCGAAAATGGGCGTCACACAGGGTCAAGCGCTCCATGTAGACCTGGCCCGTGCCAAAGCTTATGTAGCTGAAGTTATTGCGGAAATCGCCCCCAACGACAGCCAAGACCGTTTTGAGGGGCTAGGCGTCACTGTCATTCGGGCTTGGGGGCGCTTCACCTCGCCCAAAACGCTTGAGGCGGGCGGGCATGTGATAAAAGCGCGCCGGTTTGTGATCGCAACAGGCTCGCGCGCCTCTGTGCCGCTGATTGCGGGCCTTGACAGCGTGCCCTACCTAACCAACGAAACCATTTTTGATCCAAGCCTTTTGCCTAGACATTTGTTGATCATTGGTGCTGGGCCCATTGGTGTCGAAATGGCGCAGGCCCATGTCAGGTTGGGTGTTCAGGTCAGCCTAATTGATTCAGGCCCGCTTTTGGGTTGCGAGGATCCCGACTTGACCGCCCCTGTCGCGGCGGCCTTACGCGCCGAAACTGTGGCCCTTTATATCGATCATACTATCAAACAGGTCGCACCCACAGGGCCAGAGGGGTGTATTCGCGTCACGCTTGCAGATGGCACGACGCTGACAGGATCGCATCTTTTAATGGCCACAGGGCGCCAGCCGCAGATTGTGGGGCTGGGCCTTGACGTGGCAGGGGTAAAAACTGGCAAAAATGGCGTACTTGCGAGCGATGACTTGCGCACCAGCAATAAGCGCATTTATGTGATGGGCGATGCGGTGCAAGACGGGCTGCAATTCACCCATGTTGCTGGCACACATGCGGGCCTTTTGGCGCGGCGTTTGTTATTTGGTCTGCGGGCACGCGAAAAGCGCACACTTATCCCGCGTGTCACCTATAGCGACCCCGAGCTGGCACAAGTAGGCCTAACCCTGGCCGAGGCACGTGCACACTACGGTGACAAGGTGACTGTCATCACTCAGTCATTGAAATGCTCGGACCGAGCGCAAACTCAAGATCAGCAAGATCAAGGGCTGATCAAACTGATAATATATGCAGGCCGCCCCATAGGTGTTGGGATCACAGCGCCCCATGCGGGCGAGCTGATCAGTCTTTGGACTTTGGTCTTGACGCGCAAAATCAGCCTTTCGGCTGTCGCGGGAATGACTTTCCCCTATCCGACCCTGTCAGAAATTTCAAAACAGGCTGTCAGGGGCTATTTTTCGCCGAAATTATTTGGTAATTTATGGATCAGGGCTTGGGTCTTGTTTGTGCAGCGCTATCTTTAGACAAGGTGGCAAGGACCACCAGCTTGCATAGCGCACCCGCTTGCACCCTTTAGGAACCATGCATGCGCCAAAATGGCAACTTTTTTCGAACACTTTCTGGCCGACTTTTGTTGTTGGTTGTAGCGTTTGTTATGCTGGCCGAGGTTTTGATTCTCGTGCCCTCGATCGCGCGGTTTCGCGAAAGCTATTTGATGTTGCGTTTGGAAAAGGCGCAGATTGCCTCGCTTGCATTGTTGAATAATACGGGCATGATCGCGCCATCGCTTGAGCAAGAGCTTTTGTCCAATGCAGGCGTTTATAACGTGGTGTTGCGGCGCGATGAGATGCGCCAGCTGGTGCTATCCTCGCCTCTACCCGAACCGATCTTTGTCACTTATGATTTGCGTAATTCCAAGCCGCTGATTTTAATAAAAGATGCGATTTTGGTCGTTCTAAGCCAAAGCCCACATATTATGCGGGTGATCGGCACACCCGTGCAAGATGCGGGACTGTTAATCGAGATCACGCTGCCTACCGCGCCTTTACGCGCAGCGATGCTTGACTACGGCTTGCGAGTTTTGGGGCTTTCGGCATTGATTTCGGTGGTGACAGCCGGGCTTTTATTTGGTGCAGTGCGTCGCTTGATTGTCAACCCTATTCGGAGGGTGGTGGACCATATCCAAGCCTATAGCAGCGCCCCTGAAGATAGCCGCAACATGATCTCCCCAACCGCCAATTTGCAAGAGTTGTTCGAGGCCGAAGCCGCGCTGCAAGCCATGCAAGCTGAAATAACGGGTGCGCTGCGCCAAAAGGAGCATCTTGCACAATTAGGCATAGCCGTGGCTAAAATAAGTCATGATTTGCGCAATATTTTGACGTCGGCACAGATTTTTACTGACCGGATTGAGGGCAGCCTTAGCTCAAGCGCGGCGGGGGTTGCACCAAAACTTGTGGCCTCATTGGGGCGGGCGGTGGCACTTTGTGACGCAACCTTAGCCTTTGGCCGTGCCCAAGAACGCGCACCCCATCTGGCCCATGTTGATTTGTACGCACTGATCGAGGATGTGGTGCAATCGGAGGCGCTTTTGGACCAAAGCGATATTATGATTACCAATGATGTTGGTTCAGGTGTGAGACTTATGGCTGACAGTGATCAGCTGTACCGCATCTTTTCCAATTTGTTGCGCAACGCCGTTCAAGCCCTGCGCTCAAGTATCGGCCCCAAAAAGATTCGCTTTTCGTTAACACATAACGCTGCAAGCTGGACGGTTACGGTCGCAGATACGGGGCCTGGTCTGCCCCCAAAAGCCCGCGATAACCTGTTTAGCCCCTTTCAAGGTGGCGTACGCTTTGGTGGTACGGGGCTTGGACTGGCTATTGCCCAAGAATTACTGCGTGGCCACGGCGGCATGTTAGAGTTGGGCCACTCGGATGAAACGGGCACCCATTTTCTGGTACGTTTGCCTAAATAACCTGAAGGAAGGGGGTAAAGGCTAGGGCTTGTCATATTCTTGTCGCGCTTCGCGTTTTCGCCCTTGCCAATCGATGCCGACCTCGTTACATCGCCCATCAATGCACCCGTAGCTCAGCTGGATAGAGCATCAGACTACGAATCTGAGGGCCGGGCGTTCGAATCGCTCCGGGTGCACCATTTCCTTTATCCTTAAAAACGCCAGCTGATTTTGATTTCCGTATCAAAATTTTTGAGGCGGTTTTTTCCTTTGATAGTGGCATAGGTGCGGTCTATGCACGCTGGTTGCCCCCGAAACAGTGCCACGGCGCAACTCATATAGGGCCGACTGCATCTCATCCATGTTTCGTTTGCCATCTTTTGCTTGTATTTTGTCATTAAGTAATCGGGGCTTTTCAAGCGCAAGCGCCTTTTGCTCAAGGCGCCAAAGGGCTGACCAGACTTGACACAGCTCGCGCGAGCGCCTAAGTCACGCCTATCTCGGAAGTTAGCTCTTCCGGTCCCGTCGTATTTGCGGGGATCGCCATCCGTCAGCGCGTTGCGCCCACGGGTGCCGCCTTGCTTTTTATGAACGTTTGGCTTTGGCTTGAAAGGGGCTTGTTATGTTTGAAAATCTGGCGCAGCGCCTTGGTGGCGTGTTTGATCGCCTTAACAAACAAGGTGCGCTTTCGGAAGCCGATGTTGCCACCGCTTTACGTGAGGTTAGAGTTGCTCTTCTTGAGGCCGACGTCTCATTAGATGTGGCACGCGACTTTGTGGCGCGTGTGCAATCCGCGGCAACAGGACAGGCCGTTACCAAATCGGTGACCCCAGGTCAGCAGGTCATTAAGATCGTGCATGATCAACTCGTGCAGGTTTTGACAGGCCAAGGGTTGACCGAGGCCTTAAAGATCGACAATCCACCAGCGACCATTTTGATGGTCGGTTTGCAAGGTTCCGGTAAAACCACGACCACAGGCAAATTGGCAAAACGCTTCTTCGAAAAACAAAATAAACGCGTGTTGATGGCGTCGCTTGACACCAACAGACCCGCCGCTATGGAACAGTTGGCAATTTTGGGCCGCCAAATCGGCGTTGATACATTGCCTATCGTCAAAGGCGAAACGGCTGTTCAAATTGCCAAACGTGCCAAGGTCCAAGCCGCGATGGGGGGCTATGACATTGTGATGTTAGACACGGCAGGTCGTATGCATATCGACGCCGAACTGATGTCTGAAGTTCAAGCAGTGCGAGATATTGCTCAGCCTCGCGAAACCTTGTTGGTGGTTGACGGATTGACCGGCCAAGATGCTGTAAATGTGGCTTCAGAATTTGATCAAAAAATTGGCATCTCGGGCGTTGTTTTAACGCGCATGGACGGCGATGGGCGAGGCGGCGCGGCACTGTCGATGCGCGCTGTTACGGGCAAGCCTATTCGTTTTGTGGGTTTAGGTGAAAAGTTAGACGCGATTGAAAGCTTTGAGCCGGAGCGTGTTGCGGGCCGCATTTTGGGTATGGGCGACATTGTTGCCTTGGTAGAAAAGGCCCAAGAATCCTTTGAGGCGGACCAAGCAGAACGGATGATGAAGAGGCTACAAAAAGGTATGTTCAATATGAACGACCTAAAAATGCAGCTTAATCAAATGCTAAATATGGGCGGTATGCAAGGGATGATGGGCATGTTGCCGGGCATGGGCAAAATGCAAAAAGCTGCTGAAGCATCCGGCGTGGATGATCGCATGCTGCGCCGCCAAATTGCCTTGATCAATTCAATGACCAAAAAAGAGCGCGCGAACCCAGATCTGATGGCCGCGTCGCGCAAGAAACGTGTGGCCACAGGCGCTGGGCTTGAAGTGTCAGAGCTGAATCGCCTTTTAAAGCAGCATCGCCAGATGGCCGATATGATGAAAAAAATGGGCAAGGGCGGCATGTTGAAAGCCGCGATGCAGCAGATGATGGGCTTAGGTGGAGGTGCTGGCCCAACACCTGGGGCAGGAGCGGGCCTTGACCCCAAAGCCATGGCAGAGGCGGCCAAACAGTTACAAGGCAAAATGCCCATGGGCGGTTTGCCGGGCCTAGGCGGTGGCGGATTTGGCCTGCCCTCGGGCTTGTCTGGTCTTGGATTTGGGAAAAAGAAATGACAGATGCACATTTAGTTGCGGCCGATTTGCTTAAATCGCACCGCGCCTCGATTGACCGGTTGGATGCGATTTTGGTCTATACTTTGGCCGAAAGATTTAAACAAACACAGGCAGTTGGGCAATTAAAAGCCGCCCATGATTTACCGCCCTCAGACCCCGAGCGCGAAGCACGCCAAATAGAACGACTGTCAGGGTTGGCCGCCGAGGCTGATCTTGACCCCGAATTTGCCAAGAAATTCCTGAACTTCATCATAAGTGAAGTAATCAGGCATCACGAAATCTTACAAAAATAACCGCATATGCGGTCAACAACCCTAGGAGAATACTATGTCTATGAAAATCCGCTTGGCCCGTGGCGGCAGCAAAAAACGCCCTTTCTATTCGATCGTAGCATCAGATAGCCGCATGCCACGCGATGGCCGCTTTTTGGAAAAATTGGGCACATATAACCCGCTTTTGGCGAAAGGCAGTGAAGATCGCATAACAATGGATCTGGAGCGCGTGACATATTGGCTTGGTAAAGGCGCACAGCCGACTGACCGTGTAGCACGTTTCCTAGAAGCAGCAGGCGTTTTGCCAAAAACCGTTCGCAACAACCCCAAAGCGGCTGTTCCTGGAAAACGTATGGCTGAATTGACCGCGAAAAAAGCGGCTCGTGAAGCGGCCCCTGCCGTAGTTGCAGCACCAGAACCAGAAGTAGAACAAGTAGAAGTCGTTGTTGAAGCTGCCACTGACGAAGCTGCGACAGAATAGTAAGCTGAGACCAAAACGCAGCAGCTCCCATTGGGGGCTGCTTTTGATATGGGGCGATTATGGACAAAACCGAATTGATCTGCGTTGGTGCTATTGCTGGATCCTTCGGGGTTCGTGGCGACGTGCGGGTGAAATCTTTTTGTGCTGACCCCCAAGCCATTGCTAGCTACGGCTCGCTTTATACAGAAGACGGTTCGCGCAACTTTTCCATTAAATTGATAGGGGTAGTTGCAGGGGGGCTTTCGGCCCATCTCGGCGGCGTTGCCAGTAAAGAAGAAGCCGATAGCCTCCGCGGCATTGGGTTGTTTGCCAAACGCGACAGATTGCCTAACTTGCCTGCTGATGAGTTCTATCATGCTGACCTGATCGGTCTGAGCGTACAAGATACGGGCGGCCTAGTGTTGGGCAAGGTCCAAGCAATGCACAATCATGGTGCGGGCGACTTGGTCGAGATTATGGGTGCGGGCTTTAAAGATGGGCTTCTGGTGCCCTTTACCAAAGAGGCGGTGCCTTTGGTTGATATTAAGGCAGGCGTGATGATTTTGGACCTTCCCGACGAGGCTGAAGACGATGCCCTCTGACCCCAAAGAACCTGCTGGCCCCAGTTTTGGCTTAAAGTCGCATGGGCGTTTGTCCATAGTGGCCAGTGCCGGCCCCCGTGAGCTTATGGCAGATTTGCGCGTCAAAGGTGCGTGGCGCGTTAAAATTATTACACTGTTTCCCGATGCCTTTCCTGGCACCCTAGGGCTAAGCCTAACGGGTAAGGCGCTGGAAACGGGGCTTTGGACGCTGGAAGCTCTGGATTTGCGCCTTTATGGTGAAGGCAAACACCGTAATGTTGACGACACGCCTGCAGGCGGCGGCGCAGGTATGGTTTTGCGCGCCGATGTGGTAGGAGAAGCCCTGACCGATGCCGCAATCGGCACATCCTCTGACCGTTATAAATGGCCCGTGGTCTATTTATCACCCCGCGGAAAACCCTTTGATCAAGCCATGGCCCAAAACTGGGCTGCAGCAGATGGGTTAACCTTATTATGTGGCCGGTTCGAAGGCGTCGATCAGCGTGTACTTGACGAATATGCCGTACAAGAGGTCAGTTTGGGCGATTTCGTCCTAACAGGCGGTGAGATTGCAGCACAAGCCTTGATTGATGCGACAGTGAGGCTTATACCGCGCGTCATTGGGAATCACTTGTCAACCGATGAAGAAAGCTTTTCTTCTGGTTTGCTAGAGTTTCCACAATACACACGGCCCCTTGTTTGGAAGGACCGCGTGATCCCCGAAACGCTTCTATCGGGCCATCATGCGCATATAGCCGACTGGCGACGGGACATGGCCGAAAGGCTAACAAAAGAACGCAGGCCTGATCTCTGGCGGGCTTATCTTGCGGCGCAAGGTAGGGACCCGATAGAAGACCAAGAGCAATAGGGCAGCATCACTTCAGGGAGAAACCCTGAGAATTTGAAAGGACTTAGCGATGAACCTAATCGCACAACTCGAGGCGGAGCAAATTGCTTCCCTGGGCAAAATTATTCCAGATTTCAAAGCGGGCGATACAGTGCGCGTGGGCTATAAAGTTACCGAGGGCACTCGATCTCGTGTACAGGCCTATGAAGGCATAGTGATTGGTCGCAAAGGTGGCGCAACGATTGCTGCGACTTTTACCGTTCGCAAAATATCGTTCGGGGAAGGCGTTGAGCGCGTATTCCCGCTTTATTCAACCAACATTGATTCGATCGAAGTTGTCCGTCGTGGCCGTGTACGCCGCGCCAAATTGTATTATCTGCGCGATCGTCGCGGCAAATCTGCCCGGATTTCAGAAAATACAAATTACAAAGCCCTTGATGGCGCTGACGCGTAAGGAACAGTGATATGAGAAAAGAAATTCACCCAGACTATCACATGATCAATGTCAAGATGACGGATGGCACTATCTTTCAAGTGCGGTCAACTTGGGGCAAAGAGGGCGACCAAATGGCGCTTGAAATTGATCCTTTGGCACATCCTGCTTGGACGGGCGGTTCGCAGCGCCTTATGGACACTGGTGGCCGTGTTTCGAAATTCAAAAACAAATACGCTGGCTTGGGTTTTTAAGCTTTTTTGCTTTCCCAAAGCGGGTGATTGTTACATGATAAGGCGTGCCTCAAGGGGTGCGCCTTTTCAAATGGTGAATTAGGGGTAACTGTGACGCATATTATCGTATTTGGTAACGAAAAAGGCGGGTCGGGGAAATCCACCACTTGTATGCATGTTGGCACGGCACTGATGCGCTTGGGCTTTCGCGTGGGGGCTGTTGATCTTGATCTACGCCAACGCAGTTTTGGGCGCTATTTGGAAAACCGTACCGCCTACTCGCGCCGTACAGGCATTGATCTGCCCATCGCCCAGACTTATGAATTACCCCAAATCGACCCCGCCTCTTTGGCTGAAGGGGAAAATCTAAGTGATCGTCGCCTGTCTGGTTTAATGGAGCAGATGGAAGGGGCGTTCGACTTTATATTGATTGATTGCCCTGGCTCTCATACCCGATTGGCGCAATTGGCCCATGCGATGGCTGATACATTGGTCACGCCCTTAAATGATAGCTTTGTTGATTTCGACCTTCTGGGGCGTAGTGATCCTGATACGGGCAAGATTTTGGGCCCTTCGATCTATTCAGAAATGGTTTGGAACGCGCGGCAATTGCGCGCCAATGCGGGGGTGAAACCCACTGATTGGGTGGTTGTGCGCAACCGTCTTGGGTCTCAATATATGTTGAACAAAAAGAAGATTGGCTCGGCGCTTGATGCCCTTTCAACCCGCATCGGGTTTCGCGTGGCGGCGGGCTTTTCCGAGCGAGTGGTGTTTCGCGAACTATTCACGAACGGGTTGACACTGCTTGATCTGAAGGATGCAGGGGTTAATCAGCTTAGTATCTCTAACATCGCGGCCCGACAGGAAGTGCGCGATTTGCTTATTTCTCTAAAACTGCCAGGCGTGACGCCGAATTTCTAATCTGTGTTTGAGTTGGGCGCTAGGTTTTCTTGCTCTAAGAACCGTTCAAAATCGTCGAGATGCAGTGGGTCAAATTGTCCAAAGGCAAACATCCAAACCGAGGCGTCGCGCAAAGCGTCTGGCTCAAGCTTGCACCATTTCACACGTCCGCGCTTTTCTTGGCTGATCAGACCTACTCGGACCAAAATGGTGATATGTTTTGAAATGGCCGTCAGCGACATGGTGAAAGGCAGGGCCAGATCGGTGATGGCCATGTCATCTTCCAATAGCATAGCCAAGATCGTACGCCGGGTCGGGTCGGATAAGGCCGAGAAGATAATATCAAGCGATAGGGTCATTCTCCTGTCATGCCTTGGCTTTTGACGATCGTCAACCAAATGGTTGAATAAGCTCTTTTCAGGAATTTTTCAAAATCCCTTGTACCCCCGCACGGTCCGAAGGGCGCATAAATAATTTTATACATAATTATCAATGTATTAAGATGGTGGGCCGCCCTTAATCTATGCTTGACTTCACACCAAGTTGCCCTTAAATGACACCTCATCTGTGACGAGAGGCATTGCAATGGCGGATGACCCTGACCTTGAACGGATCAAAGCGTTAGAAGCGCGGATTTCGAAGGCCAAAGGTGACATCGGTCCAAAAGTAAGCACTGGCGCAGGTGGAGCATTCTCGCAGGGCGAGGTCGCTTGGAGGATGGTTATCGAACTTGTGTCTGGAATGCTTTTGGGCCTGTCGATAGGATACGGTTTGGATGTTTGGTTCCAAACCTTGCCCGTCTTTCTTGTAATCTTTGCGCTGCTCGGGTTTGCGGCTGGGGTGAAGACCATGTTGGGCACTGCTCGCGAAATGGCCGCTAAACAGGACGAAACGTTGAAAGTGGGTACGCCCGCAGTATCTAAGGGAGCCGAAAGTGGCAACTGAAGCAGAAAGCACCGGTTTTGCGATCCATCCGATGGATCAATTCGTGGTTAAGCCTTTGTTTGGACAAAATAATATAGAATGGTACACGGTAACTAACGTAACCATGTGGATGGCAATAGCGGTTTTGGCCATCACAGCCTTATTGGTTTGGGGAACAAGTAAACGCGCCGTAGTGCCGTCGCGCAGTCAGTCTATTGCAGAATTGCTTTATGGATTTATCTATAAAATGGTCGAAGATGTAACTGGTCATGAGGGTGTGAAATATTTTCCCTATGTAATGACATTGTTTCTATTCATTCTAACTTCGAACCTATTAGGACTTTTGCCTATGTCCTTTACTACCACCAGCCATGTGGCTGTTACTGTGGTATTGGCGCTGGCGGTTTTCTTGGGCGTGACCATCTTGGGCTTTGTTAAAAATGGCATTGGCTTTTTGGGCATGTTCTGGGTGACCTCGGCTCCTGTGGCGGTGCGCCCTGTTTTGGCGGTTATAGAAGTGATTTCTTATTTCGTGCGTCCCGTGTCGCACTCAATTCGTTTGGCAGGTAACTTAATGGCGGGCCACGCTGTGATCAAAGTGATCGCGGGCTTTGCGTCATTAGCGGTTGTATCGCCCATTGTTATTGGCGCTGTAACGGCAATCTACGGGCTTGAATTGCTTGTGGCTGTTGTACAGGCTTATGTTTTCACCATTCTGACTTGTGTTTACCTGCGTGACGCCGTTGGCGGTGCGCATCACTAGTTTGATATTTAACTTAACGCACTAGAAATTCTAAAGGAGCTATCTCATGGAAGGCGAAGTCGCACAATTGGCCCTAATGGGCAAATATATCGGCGCAGGTTTGGCCACAATCGGTCTTGGCGGCGCGGGCATTGGCGTTGGCCATATTGCCGGTAACTTTTTGGCTGGGGCATTGCGCAACCCATCAGCCGCACCTGCACAAATGGCAAACTTCTTCGTAGGCGTTGCCTTTGCAGAAGCTTTGGGGATCTTCTCGTTCCTGATCGCTTTGCTGTTGATGTTCGCAGTCTAATTTCGGATCTGATGTTTCGGCCGGATGGGGCAGCCCTTCCGGCCAAATCTAAGTAAAACTCGAAACTTAAAGGCGAACAGATATGGCGAGCGAAATGCAAGGCGCAGCGTCAGAGCACGCTGTTGGAATGCCACAGTTAGATTTTTCAACTTGGCCTAATCAAATCTTTTGGTTGGCAGTCACGCTGATCGTGATCTATATGGTGTTATCGCGTGTTGCCCTGCCCAGAATTGGCGCAGTTTTGGCAGAACGGAACGGCGTCATCACAAATGATCTTGCCGCCGCTGAAGACTTCAAACAAAAAGCCGTTTTGGCTGATCAAGCCTATAATGACGCGCTTGACGCTGCCCGGATACAGGCCGCAAAAATTATTACCGAAGCAAAGGCTGCGATCCAAAAAGATTTGGATAAGGCGATTGCTAAGGCCGATACTGAGATCGCGGCTAAGGCTACTGAATCAGAAAAAGAAATTGCAGTAATCCGTGACAGTGCCGTCAAAAGCGTGACCGAGGTTGCAACCGCTACTGCGGGCGAAATCGTCACGGCTTTGGGCGGTGTGGCTGATGCCAAAGCGGTCAAATCGGCGGTTGCTGCGCGGATGAAAGGCTAACCTATGAAAAAATTGTCTTTAGCCTTGGTTCTTCTGGCAAGCCCAGCGGCTGCGTCGTCGGGGTTAAGCTTTTCTTTGTCGAACACTAATTTCATCGTTTTGGTCTCGTTTTTGTTGTTTATAGGTGTTTTACTGCGTTTCAAGGTGCCGCATAAATTAGTCGGCCTGCTTGATGCGCGCGCCGCACAAATCAAAGGCGATCTAGAAGAGGCCCGCGCACTGCGTGATGAAGCGCAAGCAATTTTGGGATCTTATGATCGCAAACAAAAAGAAATGCATGAGCAGTCAGAACGTATTATAGCAACCGCACGCGATGAGGCAAGCTTGGCTGCAAAACAAGCCAAAGCAGACTTGAAGCAATCGATCGCACGTCGCTTGGCTTCGGCGCAAGAGCGTATAACCACCGCCGAAGTTGCGGCCGTACGCGAGGTGCGCGAAACGGCTGTGAATGTCGCTGTGGCTGTTGCGGCAGATCTTTTGGCCCAACAAATGACCGCTGATGCGGCGGCCGCATCAATTGATGCGTCTATAGATCAGGTTCAGTCCAAGCTGCACTAAGCTGCAACGGATCTAAATTTGAAAGCCCGGCTTCTGCCGGGCTTTTTTTATCTAAGTTGCTCTTGTTCAAAACGCTTTTTGGCCACTTCCTCATTTTGTTCGGCGCGCTGCATAAGAACAAAGTCCTGCTCAACATAACTCAAATGTGCTTCGATGGCAGCACGTGCTCCATCGGGATCGCGGTTTTGTACGGCCTCATTTATGGCCCGATGCTGGTTTAGCAACGTGTCGCGCGTGGTGCGGTTTTTAAACATCCGTTGGCGGTTATAAAACACACCCTCTCGCAGCATCTGAAACATTGAGCGCATCATATGCAGCATGACGATATTATGGCTGGCCTCTATAATTGACATGTGAAATTCAGCGTCCAAAATCGCCTCATCTTGTGGATTGCGTTTATTATGGGCGCTTTCCATCTTTTTAAATATCGTGTCCACGACAGCTAAGTCCATGTCCGAGCCATAGCGCGCTGCGCGGTCGGCGGCCAAACCTTCTAAATCGCGCCGAAAAGAAATATAATCAAACACGGCCTGATAGTTGCTGGAAAATAGTGCAATAAGCGCTGGCGAAAAGGCCGAGCCCAACACATCAGCCACGAATATGCCCGCCCCTGCTCGGCTGATCAAAAGACCGCGTGCTTCAAGGTCTGCGACGGCGTCGCGTAAAATTGGTCGCGAGACGCCTAGTTGTAAAGATAACTCACGCTCTGCGGGTAATCGGTCACCTGTGCGTAAAACACCACGTAGGACCATATCCTCAATTTGCCGGATAATTGGCTCTGAGCGCTTTTCGGGGTGAATTTTTTTAAAGGGCATCTACCCTCCTTTTGGTCAAAGGATAGAGCCAAATTGAACCTTTCACAAGTCAGCCTAAATGTTGGGACGAATGACGATTTCAACGCGGCGATTTTGTGCGCGGCCCGCGTCTGTCGCGTTTGAGACCACAGGTTGGTCTTCTCCATAACCCGCAGCCATGATCCGCGTGCCAGGCACACCTGCATTGCGCAGTACATTGGTCACCGAAAGGGCGCGACGCACCGATAGGTCTTGATTATATTGCGCGGCGCCTGTGTTATCGGTGTGGCCAATGATTTCTACAGCGCTGTCAGGATAGTTTTGCAAGCTGTGCGCCACTGCATAAAGGTCAGAGATCAATGTCCCCTTCAATTCAGTTGAGTTGGTGGCAAAGAGAATATCTTGTGGCAGGGTCACAATCAAAGATTGGCCCGTATTGGTGATTGAGACGCGTGGGTCAGACATTTTAGCCCGCAACTCAGCGGCTTGTTTGTCAAGCGTTTGACCAATGGTGCCACCGGCTGCAGCGCCTAAGGCTGCACCCAGTAAAACGCCATCTAATTTGCCACCTCTTTTATCTTGCGTAAGGCCAATAATACCACCCAGTAACGCCCCCGTAACAACGCCTTGGCGTGAACGCGCGTTTGGATCATTGGGATAGGCACTCGGATCAACCGACACACAAGCAGAAAGAGCAAATGCTGTTAAGCTGCCCATAAGAATTGGACGTTCACGCGACATATATAACCTCAAATAAAGTAAAATGATGATGTATTAACCCCAACATAAGTGGTTGCTGCCAATAGGTCAAAACACATTTACGCGTGCGCGCTAGTCTATCAGATCCCGCCGAGCCGCCTCATAGGCGAGCATCGCTCGCTTGACGGGTAGGCCCCAGTGATACCCCCCCAAACCGCCTGATTTACGCATGGCACGGTGGCATGGAATAAGCCAAGAGATTGGGTTGCGCCCCACGGCCGTGCCAACCGCACGCATGGCCTTTGGATGACCAATTTTCCGGGCAATTTCTGAATAGCTTGTCACTTGCCCCGATGGGATGTTCAAAAGCGCTTCCCAGACTTTGATTTGGAAGGGTGCACCGATCACATGTAGCCTGGTGGGCCTATTGTCGAAAAGGTTGGTCACCAATGGTGCAAGGCTTGAGGCCTTTTCGTGGTAAAGGGCTTTGGGCCAGCGCGTGCGCATATCTTTCATCGAGGCTTCAAACCCAATTTCTTCGTAAAATGCAATGCCGCAGATACCGCGGTCGGTTGCCATGACTATGGCATGCCCAAAGGGCGAGGCAAACTGCCCCCATTCGATCACAAGGCCAGCCCCCGCCGCGGCATATTCGCCCGGGCTCATCGCTTCCCAGGTAAGAAATAAATCATGCAAGCGCCCCCCGCCTGAGAGCCCCGCCAGATGGCTGCTTTCCAGCGTCGTAAAGCGGTTTGCCAATAATCTGCGCGCCAGATCAAGTGTCAAATATTGCTGATAGCGCTTGGGCGACACGCCCACCCATTGTGAAAATAGCCTTTGAAAATGGCTGGCGCTTAGGTCGAGTTGGGCGGCCAGCCCCTCAAGCGACAGGGGCGTTTCGGCCTGATCTAGAATCACAAGTGCACGCGCGATAAGGGCGTAATGGTCGCGCGGGTTTTGTTGGGTTAGGGGCATTTTCAGGTTCTATTTTTGCTGCGATTGTGAAACTCTAACCAATAGACGGGTGGCATGCGACCCGAATGTTGCGCAAAGGCAAACTAATTCCCAAGGGCCAAGGCGCCCCACAAGGCAAAAACTAGATCGAATGGTAAAGCAGTTAGACTATCATCACATGGCCCAAGTTTTCGCGACCTTTCAGGCCACAAACCCTAAACCCGATGGTGAGCTGTATCATCTTAACGCCTATACGCTGTTGGTGGCGGTCGCCCTTTCGGCGCAGGCCACCGATATCGGCGTTAATCGAGCGACTCGTCCCCTGTTTGCGCGCGTCACAAGCCCCAAGGAAATGCTGGATCTCGGCCTTGGCGGGCTGACCGAAGCCATAAAAACCATTGGGCTTTTTCGACAAAAGGCCAAGAATGTGATTAAAATGTCGGACATTTTGCACAGCGAATATGGGGGTGTGGTGCCCTCATCTCGGGCGGCGCTGCAATCTTTGCCGGGCGTGGGGCGCAAGACCGCCAATGTGGTTTTGAATATGTGGTTTCACCATCCTGCCCAAGCGGTTGATACGCATATTTTCCGATTGGGGAATCGCAGTGGCATCTGCCCTGGTCGCACGGTCGAGGCGGTGGAACGCGCTATTGAAGATCATGTGCCTGTAGCTTATCAGGGACACGCGCATCATTGGATGATTTTACACGGCCGCTATATCTGTCTTGCGCGTAAACCCAAATGTGGCATCTGCCCTATCCGTGATCTTTGTTTGTTCGAGGAAAAGACCTAATGAAAAAATATCAAGTGATTGGCATTGGTAACGCGATGGTTGACGTTTTGTCTTACGCTGATGATGCAATGTTGGCGCGCCATGACATCACCAAAGGGGTCATGCAATTGATCGATATGCCCCGCGCAGTCGCGCTTTATAGTCACATCGGGTCTGCGCAAGAAGTGTCGGGTGGCTCGGCGGCAAATAGTATTGCAGCCATCGCCCATTTGGGTGGGCGCACGGCTTATGTGGGCAAGGTTTGCGACGATCAGCTGGGCGCGATCTTCGCCCATGATTTACGCGCCCAAGGGGCCGTCTATGAGACAAAGATGGCACCAATGGATGGGGCTCAAGAAACCGGGCGCTGCATCGTTTTGGTCACGCCAGACGGAGAAAGAACCCTAAACACCTATTTGGGGTGGTCAGAGTTTTTGACCGCCGACGATATTATCACCGATGACATGGCCCAAGCCGAATGGATTTACCTTGAGGGCTACCGTTTCGACGGGCCCGAAAGCCATGCTGCTTTCTCAAAGGCGATTGCGGCGTGCAAAGGTGCGAGCGGTAAAGTGTCAATCACGCTTTCCGACCCTTTTTGCGTCGAACGTCACCGCGCCGCTTTTTTAGCTATGATCAGGGCCGATGCGGATTTGCTTTTTGCAAATCACGCGGAAATGGTATCGCTTTACCAAACCGAAACGTTGGAGGAGGCCTTAGCGCACGCAGCCCAAGACGTAGAAATTGTTGCGTGTACCGACGGCGCGAATGGGGCTTTTGTGATCGCAAATGGTCAGCGCTGGCATATTGATGCCATCCCCACCCAGATCAAAGACGCAACGGGCGCGGGTGATTTGTTTGCGGGGGCCTTTTTATGGGCCATCACCAATGGCCATTCTTATGAGACTGCAGGAAAAATGGGCTGCATAGCGGCTGCTGAAGTCATCAGCCACATAGGTGCGCGCCCCCAGCAGAGTTTGCGCGACCTATTTGTGACCCATAGGGTCCTTTAATCACCTAATTTTTTAATGGACCTAATCTAAGTGTATTTTACCACAGTCAAGCTGCAAGACCACACAGCACGCATCTGCTTTTGGACTGCAAGCGACGGTTAAACAAACTGGGGCGAGCTGAACCGTGGCGTCTTAGGCGAAAGTCGTGAGGAGCATCAAAATCTGCAAAGCATTGGCCCCTTTGAAACCATCGGTCTAAATGCCGAGCATACAAAAATGCACTGGCCTTAAGTCAGATATTTGATATTGCTGAAAAGACAGCCGCTGACATTTTGTCTCGGAAAGATTTTTTCAGGATAACGTATGATAAGAAACTACGATCAAAATAATATTTTCGCGCGTATTTTGCGCGGTGAAATTCCCAATAACACTGTCTTAGAAACCAATCATTCCTTAGCTTTTCACGATATCAACCCCGCAGCTCCCGTGCATGTTCTTTTGATCCCCAAAGGGGCCTATGTGACCTGCGATGATTTCGCTGCCCATGCTTCGGCTGATGAATTGGTGGATTTTAACCGGGCGATTGCCCGCGTGGTTGAGTTGATGGGCCTAACCGCTGGCTATCGCGCCCTAACAAACGCAGGCCGCGACGGTCTGCAAGAGGTGCCGCACTACCATTTACATATTTTGGGCGGGCGCGCGTTGGGGCCTATTTTGACAAAGGCCGCGCCCCTCTCTTAATGGGCCTCGGCCCAATTTTGGCCCTGACCCGCCTCGACCGTCAGTTTGACGTCGAAGGCAACCGCAGGATAGCCTGCGTTTTCCATGACCTGTTTGGCAATAGCAATAAGCGCCTGGGCATCGGTTCCGGCCACCTCAAACAGCAGCTCATCATGCACTTGGAGCAGCATTTTCGCATCAAGATGCGCGATGGCTTGGGGCATTTTGATCATGGCACGGCGAATGATATCGGCGGCTGTGCCTTGAATGGGCGCGTTAATCGCAGCCCGTTTGGCAAACCCCGCGCCTGATCCTTTGGCTGCAATGTCGGGCGTGTGGATCCTGCGGCCCAAAAGCGTTTGTACATAGCCATGCGATTTTGCAAAAGCGATCGTGTCATCCATATAGGTTTTAATGCCAGGGAAACGTTCAAAATAGCGGTCAATGAACCCTTGGGCTTGGGCTCGTGGAATGCGTAAATTTCGCGCCAGACCAAAGCCTGAAATGCCGTAAATGACCCCAAAATTGATTGCCTTGGCTTGGCGGCGAATGTCAGGTGTCATTTGATCTAGGGGCACGTTGAACATTTCCGAAGCGGTCATGGCGTGAATGTCATGCCCATCTTTAAACGCCTGTTTCAATGAGGGGATATCGGCGATATGGGCCAAAATCCGCAGTTCAATCTGGCTATAATCAAGGCTGATCAGCAGACGCCCTTCGGGGGCGATAAAGGCCTCACGGATGCGGCGCCCTTCTTCCGAGCGGATAGGGATGTTTTGCAAATTCGGATCGGTCGAGGATAAGCGCCCCGTCACCGCGCCTGTCAGCGCGTAAGATGTGTGTACCCGTCCCGTTTCGCCATTGATATGATCTTGCAATGCGTCGGTATAGGTGGATTTCAACTTGGCCAATTGGCGCCAATCTAGCACCAAGCCGGGCAGGGTGTGACCTTCGGCCGCCAGATCTTCTAAAATATCAGCCCCCGTGGCGTAAGCATCGGTCTTGCCCTTGACCCCACCGGGTAGGGACATTTTGTCAAAAAGGATCTCACCCAATTGTTTGGGCGAGGCAACGTTGAAATTTTGACCTGCGGTCTCATAAATCTCGGCCTCAAGACTTGCCATTTTTTGGGCAAAGGCGTTTGACATACGCGATAAGACCTCGCGGTCGACCAAAATCCCATGCATCTCCATTTGGGCCAAAACGGGCACCAAGGGGCGGTCAAGGGTTTCGTAAACGGTTGTGACCCCAGCGCGGTGCAGGCGGGGTTTGAAAAGCTCCCACAGTCTGAGGGTGATATCGGCATCTTCGGCGCCGTAAGCCACGGCGGGAGCGATTTCAACCTGATCAAAGGTGGTCGCGCTTTTGCCTGTGCCCAGCAGGGATTTTATGGCGATGGGTTTGTGGTTTAGATATTGTGCGCACAGCGCATCCATCCCATGCCCATGCAAGCCCGCGTTCATCGCATAAGACATCAACATCGTATCATCGATCGGAGCCACACGAATGTTCTGGCGCGCGAAAATCTTAGCGTCATATTTCATATTCTGGCCAATTTTTAAAATTGACGGATCTTCCAACATTGGTTTTAAAAGCGCCAAGGCCTGCGCGATAGGCATTTGTCCTTCGACCAATTTTGACGCGCCGAAAAGATCGCCCATGCCCGCACGGTGGCCCAGTGGAATATAACAGGCCTGACCTGCATGCACGCAAAGCGAAATGCCCACCAATTTAGCCTTCATCTCGTCTAGGCTGGTGGTTTCAGTATCAATTGCCACTACGCCGCGCTCATAGACCCCATCAATCCAGCGCTGAAGGGCCCCCGGGGTTTGAACATGCTCATAGGCGTGGGTGTCAAAAGGCAGGGCGGGCAAATGGGCGTCGGGGCTCCCGGGTTCAAAACCGGCCGCTTGGTCTGGTGCGGGCGGCGTGACCTTAAGCGCTTCTGCAACACGCCGCGTCAGTGTGAGAAATTCCATTTTATGTAGAAATGCCATAATGTTGTCCGCCTTGGGTGGGGCCACCTCAAGGCTTTCAAGACTGAAATCTAAAACCATATTGCAATCGAGCGTCACTAAACGTTTTGAGATGCGTATCTGTTCGATGTTTTCCAGTAAAGATTCGCGCCTTTTTGGTTGTTTGATTTCGCCCGCGCGTTCTAGTAGCGTTTCAAGATCGCCGTATTCTTGAATAAGCAAAGCCGCCGTTTTAATGCCAATGCCCGGCGCGCCGGGCACATTGTCTACAGAATCGCCTGCAAGGGCCTGCACATCAACAACCCGCTCGGGGCCTACGCCGAATTTTTCAAACACCTCATCGCGGTTAATGCGTTTGTTTTTCATCGGGTCAAACATATCGACGCCGTCGCCCACCAATTGCATCAGATCTTTGTCCGAAGAGATGATGGTGACGCGTCCGCCTGCAGCGCGGGCGCGGCAGGCCATTGTGGCAATTAGATCGTCAGCCTCAAACCCTTGGGTTTCAATGCATGCGATGTTAAAGGCCCGCGTGGCGTCGCGGGTAAGTGGAAATTGCGGGCGCAGATCTTCGGGCAATTCGGGACGATTCGCTTTATAGGCGGGGTAAATTTCATTGCGAAAAGTTTTTGAGGAGTGATCAAAAATCACTGCCAAATGCGTAGCCCCGTGGCCCCCGTGGTCTTTGGACAGCTCGTTCCACAATAGGTTGCAAAATCCAGCAACAGCACCCACAGGCAACCCATCAGACTTGCGCGTCAGGGGGGGTAAAGCATGATAGGCACGAAAAATAAAAGCCGAACCGTCGATCAAATGTAGATGATGACCTTTGCCAAATGTCATGCTGAACTCCAATGGGTAATTTGTTAATACAGTGTGCCATCATTTGACGCTGAATTCTAGCGGTGCTTGCCATTGTGGCGATTTTTGATGCTACTGCACAAGGGGCCTTTGTGGCGCTCGCAATCGACCCCACCCGCCCTTAAGTGATCCCATCCAAACGATGAGCCCGCGTACTTCTTTGGAAACAGTCGATCAAAACAATTGTAACCGTGTATTGGCCTTTACTGGATGCGATGAAAATTAGTTTAACGTGCGTACCTATGACCAAGGAGAAGGGCACCTTTAGGTGCACATGAGAGATGGTGCCATTTGCACCGGGGACTTGGTGTCAAGCAATCTTGTGAGCCTTAGGTATGCGATATGCTTTATTCTGTTACCCCCAGCGTAAAGTGTTTTTCTATTATATATATGAATAGTCAGCCAGCACAGCCTGGTCAATCTATGCAAGTGACGTCGCATTTATTAGAAGCTGGTCAGGGGGAAATTTGATCACCTATTTAGCCTCTTACGACAGTCGCAAAAGTACTCAGATGCCCCACCCTGTGGGTAGGTCGATGTGCCCGTCCGCTAGCTGCCCTATTTGCCGGTGCCAACCGCAGTTTCATGCAGATAACGTTTGTCGCAATAGCCACATTCCACATATCCCTTGTTTTGGGGGATCACCAACCACACACGCGGATGGCCCAAAGCCCCTTCGCCACCGTCACAGGAAACTTTCCAGGTGGCGATAATTTCTGTTTCGGGAGCTTCATGTGGCATGGAATTTCCTTTTGGGACGATGTTAGGATCTTTTATCTAGCCCATCCCCGCCGAGCAAGCGAAAGCGCAATGAGGGAGGTTAAGCTTCAAACTCTTTTTCTAAACAGAGCGCAAAAAATTGGCCCGACGACCAAATGCCAAACCAATCTTGCCCTTGATGGGCGACGACTTGGCCCTTTTCGGCCATGCGGTAATAGGTTTTGCGGTCGATACGCGCCTCTAATCCTGCGCGCACCATTACATAGGGGCGCGGTTCTTTGGTGGTCGGATTATAGCTGATTCGGATTTGATGGGCAGCGCTTGCGGTGACGCGATCGCCGACATGGGTTTCAAAGGTGAGCTCTTGGTTTTGGCAAGCGCCTGTGACATGGAGATCGATGGCGATAAAGGGCGCATCCTCAACCGTGATGCCCACTTTTTCAACGGGTGTAACCAAAAAGAATTTATTATCCTCGCGCTTGAGAATGGATGAGAAAAGCTTGACCATCCCGACCCGCCCGATGGGCGAGCCTTGGTAAAACCAAGTGCCATCTTGCGCTATGCGCATGTCAATATCGCCGCAAAAGGGTGGGTTCCACAGATGCACAGGCGCAGGCCCTTTGTGTGCACCCTTTTGAGCCTTTTGCGCCAATGTCAAAACATCTTCGAATGGAGGTTTCACAATCATGTGTGATCTTGGCCTGATTGTTATTTGTCTCGCAAGGCTAAACTTGTTTAAATGACTTACGCTTTCAAAGGATGTGCCAATGCCAAAAGACCTTGCCGTACAAATAAATGATGCCATTGCCCTGTTAGGTAAGGCTGAAGCCAGCATCAATGTGCATTTCTTAGGCCAAGAACGGATGATCGAGTCGATTTTGACCATGATCTTATCGGTGGGAAGTATGGGCTTTTGGTGGGTTTTGCGAGTTTGGGCAAGGCCCGTTTGGTTGACTGTTTATCACATGTGCTGGGGCTGCAGGGCAACGCTGTGCAATTCACGGCCTATCGGGTGCCGTCAGATATTTTATGCTCTGACGTGCTTGAACAGTCGCAAAACGGCACCCGTCAGTTTTGCTTTTTAGAGGGCCCATTTTTTGTCAACTGTTGCCGGCAGATGAGATAAACCGCGCTGCACAGAGCGATTCTTTTTTAAACCAATCGGTGCGATCGCAGCCTTTGATCAGTGCTTGGGTTTATGTGCTGATGGCCCTTGAGATTAGTCTTCTTGTGTGGCTGATTGAAGGGCGTGGACGTTAGACCCAAGGCATCTACAGACGTTTATTCGCTTTAAAGGGTGCGTTTCAGCATCACTGTGCGCGACTCTGACGCAAATTCACGCCGCAATACGATGATGTTCGTAATGACGGTGCTAGCGATTAAAGCCTCGGGGCCAAAGATCCAGCCCAAGGCCCCGAGCGCATAATAGACAGAACGTAGGCCGCGGTTAAAACTGCGAGCAGCAGTGATATTGATTTCGGCCGCCTGCTCGGCGCGGTGAAAAGCCAGCGGGTCTTTTTGGTCATTTGGAACAGCGGCCATCAAAATGGCGCAATAACCAAATAGTCGACTGGCCCAAACAAATTTCAAAAACGCATTGGCTAAAAACAAAAGAACCAAGATCATCTTAATCTCAATTTCGGCTAATCGGGTGGCCAACTCAAAATCTTGGGCCAAGCCCATCATCTGGTCAGAATTGCCCAAAACCGCCAATCCACCCCCAAGCGCCAACATGGATGCCGAGGCGAAAAAGGCTGTGGCCTGGCGCAAACTGTCAATCACCGTGGCGTCAAATATACGGGGCTGACGGGTCACGAATTCGCGCATCCATTCACGGCGGTACTCACTCATCAGCTCAGAGACAGATATGCGGCTTGAGGGTGGATGCTCAATCAAATAGCTTGTGATAAGCCATGAGAGCAAAAGACCTGCCAAAGCGATATAATTAAAAATATCGAAACTAAACTTAAAATCTGTAAAATTCATTGCAGCTTGACCTTTTCTTCTCTGTCTAACGAATAAACTTTCATCTTGCTATGGGGTCAAATTGGTTATATTAATTTACCAATTTTAGGGGAGTGTGCGGCTCATGGAAATGCCAAAAGCAAACCAAATGATCATAGACGCCAAGCCCAGTATAGTAGTGGGATTGGCCCAATTGTTGCCAAAAGACGCGGTTCTACACTATTTAAACGACACGCGTCCCTATGAATGCGATGCTTTGGCGGCTTATGCATGCCAACCTTTGGCCGTTGTCTTGCCCCGCACCACTGAACAGGTAGCGGCAGTTTTACGTTTTTGCCATGCGCATGCGATTCCCGTTGTGCCGCGCGGTGCGGGCACTAGTTTGGCGGGGGGCTCTTTGCCCACGGCTGACAGTGTTGTCTTAAGTGTGGCACGCATGGTTGACGTGCTTGAGACAGATTATCCAAATCGCTTTATCCGCGTGCAAACGGGGCGCACCAATTTAAGCGTCACCGCAGCCGTCGAGGATGAGGGATTTTTCTACGCCCCCGACCCATCAAGCCAATTGGCCTGTGCGATTGCGGGCAATATCGCGATGAATTCGGGGGGTGCGCATTGTTTGAAATATGGGGTGACCACGAATAATCTTTTGGGCGTGACCTTGGTGCAAATGGACGGCACGATCATACAAATCGGCGGCGCCTATATGGATTCGGGCGGCCTTGATCTTTTGGGGCTGATATGCGGCTCTGAAGGGCAGCTTGGTATCGTGACCGAAGCCACCTTGCGCATTTTGCCAAAACCTGAAGGCGCGCGTCCCGTCCTTATCGGATTTGATGCGAATGAGGTGGCGGGGGCCTGTGTCTCTGACATTATTAAAGCGGGCATTTTGCCTGTTGCGATCGAATTTATGGATCGCCCCTGCATCGTGGCTACCGAAGATTTCGCCAAAGCTGGCTATCCCGATTGTGAGGCATTGCTGATTGTCGAGGTAGAAGGGTCGGACAGTGAAATTGATCTGCAGCTGGCCTTGATCAAAGAGATCGCCATGCGCCACAATCCGGTTGCTTTTCGCGAAAGCAAATCCGCAGAAGAAAGTCAAAAAATCTGGCTGGGCCGTAAATCTGCTTTTGGCGCGATGGGGAATATTGCCGATTATATGTGTTTAGACGGAACGATCCCAGTTTCTGCGCTGCCTCTGGTGCTCCGCCGCATTGGTGAATTAAGCCAGCATTACGGGCTTGGGGTGGCCAATGTCTTTCATGCGGGTGATGGTAATATGCATCCTTTGATCCTTTATAATGCCAACAAACCTGGCGATCTTGAACTTTGCGAAGCCTTTGGAAATGATATTTTGCGCCTTTGTGTCGAAGTGGGTGGTTGTCTGACTGGCGAGCATGGTGTGGGCGTGGAAAAGCGCGATCTTATGACGGTGCAATTCGCGCCTGCCGATTTAGAAGCGCAGTTGAATGTAAAAGATGTGTTTGATCCGAAATGGCTTTTGAATGCCGCCAAGGTCTTTCCTCTTGATGTCTCGGCCTCACGCCGTGCGACCTCTGTTTAAAGGAGCAAAAATGCGCCCTCAAAATGAAGCTGAGCTGGCTCAGATTTTGGTCGAAGCCCAATCACCCGTTGAGATTATCGGCGGGGGCACCCGCGCGATTGGTGATGTGGTCGCGGGGGCTACACCACTTTACACAGATGGGTTTTCAGGCATCGAGCTTTATGAACCGGGAGCGCTGACCTTGGTCGCGGGTGCGGGGAGTTTGCTAAGTGATATAAATGACCAGTTGGCTGTCGAAAAGCAACGTCTGCCGTTTGAGGCCCCAGACTACGCCGCCGTTTTAGGGCGCGAGGGGCGCTCGACTTTGGGCGGGGTTGTGGCGTGCAATGCAGCAGGCCCTAGGCGCGTGCAAGCGGGGGCGTGTCGCGACAGCATGATAGGCGTGCGCTTTGTCGATGGGGCGGGGGCCATTGTGAAAAATGGTGGGCGCGTGATGAAGAATGTCACGGGACTTGATTTGGTTAAGTTGATGGCGGGCAGCCACGGTACTTTGGGGGTTTTGACGCAAGTTGCCTTTAAGCTTTTGCCCGTGCCCGAAGCTAGCCGTACCCTTTTTTTTGATGGCCAAGACCCGGCAACCGCAGTGGCGCTGATGGCGGCGGCACTCGGCTCACCCTATGAGGTGACTGCAGCCTCTTTTCGCCCGCAGTCGGGTACGGTCTTGCGCCTTGAAGGGTTTGACGCGGCGGTCAAATACCGCGCATCTGCGCTTGCAAAACATCTTAAATTCTACGGTCAGGCGCAGATTTCTGAGAACAGCCTAAGTGTTTGGGCCGATATTCGCGACCTGAAACCCTTTGTTGGGCAGACGGGCGACCTGTGGCGTGTGAGTGTGAAACCCTCGGACGCAGCGGGTATTTTGGCCAAAGCTGCCCCGCTTGATTATATGCTGGATTGGGGCGGTGGGCTTTTGTGGCTGTTGTTGCCCGAAAACACTGATTTACGCCTGCTTTTGGGCACGTTTGAGGGGCACGCCACCCTGTTTCGCGGCAAAGGCGGTGGCGCGCCTAGCTTTCAACCGCAATCCCCCGCTATCATAACCTTAACCCAAGGGCTGCGCACGAAATTTGATCCAAAAGCCATTCTAAACAAGGGACGTATGGGCTAATGCAAACTTTATTTACCCCAACGCAGCTAGAAAATCCAAAATTGGCCGAGGCCAATAAAATTTTGCGATCTTGCGTACATTGTGGATTTTGCACTGCCACTTGCCCAAGCTATCAAGTCCTAGGAGATGAAGCCGACAGCCCTCGCGGCCGCATTTACGCCATCAAAGAAATGCTTGAAACGGGCCGCCCTGCTGATAAGCAAACGGTCACCCATATTGATCGCTGCCTGTCTTGCTTGGCGTGCATGACCACCTGCCCCTCGGGGGTGAATTATATGCATCTGATTGATCAGGCACGCGAATATGTCGAGCAGACCTATAAGCGCCCGCTGATGGATAGAATGTTGCGGTCGGTTTTGGCTTTTATCCTACCTTATCCTGCACGGTTTCGCCTTGCGCTTTATTGCGCGCGGATGATGCGGCCCTTGGCTTTTGTGATGCCAGATCGGCGCTTGCGCGCCATGATTGAGCTGGCCCCTAAATCGATCCCAAAGGCCAGCCTTAGTGATCATCCTCAATCGTTTGCGCCTATGGACGGACCTGCGAAATACCGCGTGGCGTTGCTCACAGGTTGCGCGCAAAAGGTACTTGATCCAAAGATCAACGACGCGACCATCCGCATTTTGACTCGGCTGGGCTGCGAGGTGGTTATCGCGGGCGGCATGGGTTGTTGTGGAGCGCTGCGTCATCATATGGGCAAGGGCGACGGCGCGCGTGAACAGGCGGCCGAGAATATTGACGCTTGGCTGGGGGTTAAACGCCAAGGTGGGCTTGATGCAGTGATTATCAACACCTCGGGCTGCGGCACGACCGTCAAGGAATATGGCCATCTATTCACGGGCCACTCCCGCGCTGCCGAGGCTGCTGAAATCTCGGGGTTGGCTTGCGATATCACCGAGTTTCTAAGCAAAATTGGTCTGCCCGAAGGTGCGCGAAAATCAGTGCGCGTAGCCTATCATGCGGCTTGCTCTTTACAACATGGGCAAAAGATTAAAGATGCGCCCAAAGATCTTCTGAAAAGGGTGGGCTTTGAAGTGGTCCAGCCCAAGGACAGCCATTTGTGCTGTGGCTCCGCGGGCACATACAACATGTTGCAGCCTGAAATTTCGGGAGAATTGCGATTACGCAAACAAGAAAGTTTGGTTGCCTGCAAGGCCGATGTGATTGCGGCAGGTAATTTGGGCTGCATGACGCAGATTGCCCATGACAGTGATTTGAAGGTGGTACACACTGTTGAATTGTTAGATTGGGCGCTGGGTGGGCCGCGCCCCGAAGGTTTTCCCGCCAGCCCTTGAAATCCAAAATAGCATTTCTTAATTGTGATGAAGCGGGCGCCATTTTGGGCCCGTTTTACTGCCCGTCCCCGTCGGAGGGCTTCACATCGCTTTAGGAGGATGTATGCGTAACTTTGATTTCACCCCGCTTTACCGTGCCACAGTTGGCTTTGACCGTTTGGCCGATTTGATGGACCGCACGCTGACATCGCAGGTCGCTCAGCCTGGCTTTCCACCCTATAATATTGAAAAAAAAGCGATGATGCCTATCGCATTTCCATCGCCGTTGCAGGATTTGCGCCCGATGATCTAAGCGCCGAGGTCAAAGATGCCACGCTTTATGTGACCGCGGGCAAGTCTGAAGAAGATAGCGCAAAAACCTTTTTGCATCGTGGCATCGCCACTCGCGCATTCGAGCGTCGCTTTGCCCTAGCGGATCATGTCAAGGTGCAAGGCGCCGCCCATGAGCATGGTATGCTGCACATTGACCTTTTGCGTGAAACACCCGAGGCGCTTAAACCCAGACGCATCGAAATAACCAATGCGCAAACCGCGCGCCATCCGGTGATCGAGGGTGCGGCCAACGCCGCAGCCTAATCCAAAAAGTAAGGGGGCGCATCACGCGCCCCCTTGTTTGGCCTATAAGTTGGTCTATCAGATCGACAGGCAGATATATTTCAGCTCAAGATAATCTTCCATACCGTGATGGCTGCCTTCGCGGCCAAGGCCCGATTGTTTGACACCACCGAAAGGCGCCACCTCGGTTGAGATAATGCCTGTATTCACGCCAATGATGCCATATTCCAAGGCCTCTTGCACCCGGGTTATCAGGCCAATGTCGCGCGCGTAGAAATAGCTGGCCAGACCAAAGATGGTATCATTTGCTTTGGCCACAACCTCTGCTTCTGTTTCGAATTTGAAGAGGGGTGCCAGCGGGCCAAAGGTTTCCTCGTTGGTTACAATCATTTGCGATGTGACATCTGTTATCACAGTTGGTTCAAAAAAGCTGCCCCCCAAAGCGTGGCGCTTGCCACCCGTGACGAGTTTCCCGCCTTTTGCCAAAGCGTCTGCAATATGTTCTTCGACCTTATTGACCGCATCCATATTGACCAAAGGGCCTGTGGTGGTACCGTCAGAGAGGCCGTCGCCTACATTCAACTTGGCAACCGCCGCCGACAACTTGGCCGCAAACGCGTCATAAACGCCCGATTGCACATAGATGCGATTGGCGCAGACGCAGGTTTGACCATTGTTGCGGAATTTCGATGCCATCGCCCCATCAACTGCTGCATCCAAATCTGCGTCGTTAAACACGATGAACGGTGCATTGCCGCCCAGCTCCATCGAGCATTTCATTACCTGATCGGCCGCTTGGCGCAGCAAAATGCGCCCGACCTCGGTTGAGCCCGTAAAGGTCAATTTTCGTACGATAGGATTTTCACAAAATTCTTTGCCAATGTCTGACGAGCGGCTTGACGGCACAACCGACAAAAGCCCCGCAGGCAAGCCTGCGCGTTCCGCCAGAACCGCCAAAGCAAGGGCCGACAAGGGGGTTTCTGCAGCAGGGCGCGCCACAAACGCACAGCCAACCGCCAAAGCTGGCCCACATTTGCGGGTAATCATCGCATTTGGAAAGTTCCATGGCGTGATCGAGCCAACAACCCCGATAGGCTGTTTGAGAACTGAGATACGTTTATCCGCCATATGGCCCGGAATGATTTCACCGTAAACACGTTTTGCCTCTTCTGAGAACCACTCGATAAACGACGCGCCATAGGCAATTTCACCCTTGGCCTCGGCAAAGGGTTTTCCCATTTCGGCGGTTAGGATTCGTGCCAAATCATCTTGATTTTGCATCATTAAATTGAACCAAGCGCGCAATATATTCGCGCGCTCTTTTGCGGGGCGTGCGGCCCAAAGCTTTTGTGCAACAGCAGCCGCATCGATCGCGCGCTTTGTCTCGGCGCGGCTAAGATCTGCGACATGGCAAATCACATCGCCGCGCGCGGGATTGTAGACGGCAAAGGTTTTGCCGTCATCAGCATCAATCCATTGGCCTGCGACATAGGCTTTGGTCGCCAAAAGGCTAGGATCTTTTAAAAGAGAGGATAAATTGGTTGCAGTATTATGCATGATGGGCTCCATTTAACGTTGCGTAACAAATGCACAAGCGGCACCCAAATGTCCAGCACATCAATGAAAGGAAGCCCTATGGATATGGATTCTGCCTATCAAAATGGCACCTTCATCAAGGATGCAGACGGATATATGCCCCGCTGGCAGGCCAAGGCGCAGGCTTTCCGCGCGGCACAAGGGTTACGGATGGGGCAGCTTACCTCGGATCTTGGGGGGGAGTATTGATGTTTTTTACCCCAAAGGTCAGGTGCGCGGTTGGTTCGTGTTCATTCATGGTGGCTATTGGATGAGGTTCCCCCCCCCCGCGACTTTTCGCATTTGGCCCAAGGGGCGCTGGCGCGGGGCTGAGCGGTCGCGATGCCGTTTTACACATTGGCCCCTGCGGTCAGTTTGGGGCAAATGGCGCGTGAGACAGAGGCGGCGCTGCAAGCGCTTTTGGGCTTTATTGAGGTGCCTTTGGTCGTGTCGGGCCATTCTGCTGGGAGGCATTTGGCTGCGCGTATGGCTTGCGCAGATATTGCGGTGCCCATCAAGTGCGTGGTGCCCATCTCACCGCTGCGCGATCTGACCCCTATTGCCCAAACGCAGATGAAACAAAACCTTGGGCTAAGCGTGGAAGATGTCCGCCAACAAAGCCCGGCACTTTTGCCGAAACGCTCCGAAGTTGAGGCCCATATTTGGGTGGGCGGTGCTGAGCGGGTCCGCCTTTTTATGGTAAGCTAGGCTCCTGAGTGAGGCTTAAGACTGCCCCTGGACGGTTGTAAAGGACCGCCATCATTTTGATGTTATTGACGGGCTTTGTGATCCGCACTCAGAACTGATGCGCCATTGTTTGGATTAGGATTTATTTATGGGGTTTTTTTGAAAATATCAAATGAAAACAATGCCAAACCTGTCCAAATCAACCCAAAGGCCATCAAGCGCCCAAGCCCCAAAGGTTCATGAAAAACAAAGACCGCCATCAGAAAAATCATCGACGGCACACTATATTGTAAAAACCCGTTGGTCGACATGCGCAAATGTTTGGCCCCGTTGCCATAAAGTAAAAGCGGCACTGCGGTGATTACGCCGCAACCCAAAAGAAGCGCTGTTTCCAGCCCGTTACCGATCATGAAATGGGTCTGATCGGTTACGTACAAGTAGGCCATATAGCCAAGGGCTACGGGCATCAAAAGCAAGATCTCAAGAAAGAATCCTTGGTTTGGGCCGACGGGCAATGATTTTTTTAAATAGGCATAGGTGCCAAAGGTTAAGGGCAGGCCCAGCGACAACAGCGGCAGGCGCCCCGCCTCATAAGTTAGGATCAGCACGGCCAAAACCGCCATCGAAATGGCCAGCTGTTGGCGGCGGGTCAAACGCTCCCCCAATAAAACGGCCCCTAAAAACACCGAGAAAAGTGGGTTGATATAATAGCCCAAGGCGGCATCTAGTGCGTGATCGTTCGCTATCGCCCAGACATAAATCCCCCAATTCACCGAGATTAGTGCCGCTGTCAAACCCGCCATGGCCAAGGTTTTTGGGGTGCGGAAAGCTTGCATCAGCTCTTTCGTGCGGCCTGTAATCAAAATCACCAAAGCTGCAATGGGCAAAGACCAAATGACGCGGTGCACCAAAATCTCAAGTGCGGGCACATTGGCCAAAGCCTTCATATAAAGGGGCATGATGCCCCAGAGCGCATAGGCACTCATGGCAAAGGCAAAGCCACGGCGGCTGTCGTTGTTTTCGGGACGGTCTTGTTGCAAAGCCATGCACTCACTCACTGGATGATGATCTGCTAGGCGCAAAAGGGGCGCTGCGCAATCCTATTCACAAGTGTGTGCTACTTTGGCAAGCACTTGCCCGCAATCCAAACATCTTGCACAGCGCGGTCGTCGCCCATCATGATGGTTGGAAAAACGGCCGACCAAATGTCACTCGCCCGCGCGCTGGCCTGGGCAATGGCGGGGGTTGAGGCCAGATCCAGCACCACAAAATCAGCCTCGAGCCCTAAGGCTATATTGCCGATTTGATGGTCTGCACTCAGTGCGCGGGCCGATCCTTGGGTTGCCAGCCACAAAAGCTCTGACGGATGAAGGGCGGTGCCGCGAAGTTGTGAAATTTCATAGGCGGCTGCCATTGTGCGCAACATCGAAAAAGACGACCCACCCCCCGTATCGGTTGCAAGGCCCAAGCGCAGACCCAAACTCTTAAGCCCCACCAGATCAAAAAGACCCGAGCCAATAAAACTGTTTGAGGTGGGGCAATGCACTAGAGCCGCCCCGGTTTCCACAAGCCGCGCCTTTTCTCGCTCGGTCAAATGGATGGCATGGCCAAACAAAGCCCCGCGTCCCAAAAGCCCGTGGTGCTCATACACGTCTAGATAGTCGCGCGCCTGTGGGTACAGATCAGCCACCCAAGTCACCTCGTCGGTCTGCTCGCTGAGGTGGGTTTGCATCAAACAATCGGGATGTTCAGCCCAAAGCGCGCCAAGGGCTGACAGCTGCTCGGGGGATGAGGTAGGGGCAAAACGCGGGGTGATCACATAAGACAGGCGCGCTTGCCCATGCCACTTTTGCAACAGCGCCTTTGACTGATCATAGGCGGACTGCGCCGTGTCGCGCAGCCCGTCGGGGGCATTTTTATCCATGCAGGTTTTGCCAGCCCAAGCTCGCAGGCCAAGGGTGCGGGCTTGCGTGAAGAAAGCATCGACCGATTGCGTATGGATCGTGGCATAAGAACAGGCCGAGGTGGTGCCATGGGATAGCGCCAAGGAAAAATAGCGCGCGGCGATCATATCTGCATACGCGGGGTCGTTTAGGCGCATCTCTTCTGGAAACGTATAATCGTTCAACCAGTCAATCAGCCTTTTGCCCCAGCTGGCGATGATTGCAGTTTGGGGGAAATGCACATGGGCATCAACAAACCCCGCCATCACCAAGGATTCACCATAAGACGTAAGCGGCGCTTGTGGTGCGTGCGCTTTAAGAGCCGCTAAACTGCCCAGTCCTACGATCTTGCCACCTTCGACCAAGACCGCATCGTGAATTTTGGCAGCCGTCGGTCCTGCCAGAAATGGATCGTGTTCAAACGACAGAATACGGCCTGTTATAAGTTGCGCCATGGTGCCCCTTTTTTCCTAAATATCAGATATGTCGATCATAGTTTTCGCACCATTTGCACCGCAAAGGCTGTTTATTTGCATTTCTTTTCGCTAAGAAGGGGCAGATTTATGGAGGCCTTATGTCAGATTTTGAAACAGATGTCTCTGCCAATTCCGAAGGTGGGTTTGATCCGCGCCGCATTTCTTTGGTACGCCAAGCCTTGGGGCAGGGCGATGCAGGCCAACTGACAACCCTGTTAGATCCGCTGCATGCCGCCGATATTGCCGATATTATTGAGCAACTGAGCAGCTTTGATCGGCGCAAGCTCATTGATGTTTGGTACGGCGAAATTGACGGAGACATTCTGTCGGAAATTGACGAATCGATCCGCGAAGAGGTGATCGGCTATTTGCCTCGCCATATTTTGACCGACGCGGTGCGGGAACTGGATACCGATGACGTTGTCGATATTCTAGAAGATCTAGAAGAGCCGCAGCAGGCGATCATTCTAGGGGCACTGACCGACGCAGACCGCGCCGCGGTCGAGCAAGCCTTGGCCTTTCCAGACTATTCCGCTGGTCGTTTGATGCAGCGCGAAGTCGTGGTGGCGCCATTACATTGGACAGTGGGCGAAACAATCGACTTTTTGCGTAATGCCGATCATTTGCCAGATCAATTTTACCATGTAATTTTGGTCGACCCGCGCATGAAACCGCAGGGTTATGTTTCACTGGGGCGGCTTTTGGCAGCGGCGAGGGCAACGCAATTGCGTGCCTTGGCAGAGGACAGTTACCGTACAGTGCGTGGTGCCACGCCCGAAGCCGATGTGGCTTATTTATTCACCCAATATCACTTAATTTCCTGCCCCGTTGTTGATGCAGACGACCGCTTGGTCGGTGTCATTACGATTGATGACGCGATGAATGTTCTGGATGAAGAGCATGAGGAAGATATGTTGCTTTTGGCCGGTGTGGGTGAGGAAAGCTCAATCTCGGACGGGGTGTTCGAGACGGTACGCCAGCGCTTTCCGTGGCTATTTGTCAATTTGCTGGCTGCCAACCTTTCGGCCTTGGTCATAGCACAATTTCAAAGCACTATTGCGGTTTTTCTAGCGCTTGCGGCCTTGTTGCCGATCGTGGCCTCGATGGGTGGGAATGCTGGCACGCAGTCTCTAACGGTGGCGGTGCGGGCCTTGGCCACGCGCGATCTCACTGCAACAAACGCCATGCGGGTTGTGCGCCGTGAGGCGGCGGTGGGTTTGATTAATGGCATGGGCTTTGCACTGATGATGGCGCTGGTAGGTTGGTATTTTTACGATTCTCTGGCGCTGGGCGGGGTGATTGCTGTTGCGATGGTGGTTAATCTTTTGATTGCAGCGCTGGCGGGGGTTTTGGTGCCCTTGATCTTTGTGCGCTTTGGCATGGACCCTGCAGTATCGTCAGGCACATTTGTGACCACGCTGACCGATCTTTTTGGCTTCTTCACCTTTTTGGGTCTGGCGAGTTTGGTGCTGATGTGAGCTATCTCTCCAAGATCAAGGCGGATGTGCGCAAGGCGGCCTTTGCCACCCGTAAGGCGGCATTCACTAGGGGGCAGGGGCAAGCAGCCGAACTTTTAGCCGATTATTTGGCTCCGTATCGCGGTGAGGTTTTGGGTGCCTATATGCCAATTTTAAGTGAAGCAAACCCGTTGGCCGCGATGAAGGCTCACCAAGGCCCCGTCTGTGTGCCGGTGATTATTGGGGCGGGGCAGGCGCTACGGTTTCGAGAATGGACGCCCGAATGCCCGATGGTTGTGGGCGAATTTGGCGCGCTGATCCCACAAGAGGGTGCTTGGTTGGAGCCCGAGCTTTTGATCGTGCCCTTGGTGGCCTTTGATCGGCGTGGCTATCGTTTGGGCTATGGCGGCGGCTTTTATGACCGCACGCTGCAAGCTCTAAGAGCGCACAAACCCACACTGGCCATCGGATTTGCCTTTGCTGCGCAAGAGCTGCCCTTGGTGCCAACTGACACCACAGACCAGCCGCTAGACGCTATCATCACCGAACAGGGTCTTATTGCACTGGGCTAATGGACTAAAGCGACAAATACATATGTGAGAAAGTTTGGCCGATGAAATCGTTGCATATATACACATCTTTATCTTGCGTGATTTGAACGATCCCTATGCCATGTTTCGATTTAATTCTGCCAAAACCTATCGGTTTGTGATCTGATCTGCCATTGAGTGCGTAGACTTCATAAATGGAAGAGTTATGACCCAACCTCCGATTATTATTTGGTTTAGGCGCGATTTGCGTCTGAGTGATCTTCCCATGCTAGCTGCTGCCCATGAAACGGGTAGGCCCATCATTCCTGTCTTTATATGCGATGAGGAGGTCGCCGCCCTTGGTGCCGCAGCGCGTTGGCGCCTTGGCCTATCGATTGAGGTCTTTTCCCAAAGTCTTTTGTCGATGAATAGTCGCCTTATTTTGCGCAAGGGAAACTCTTTTGATGAGATTAAAAAACTGATTGTCGAAACGGGAGCTGAGAGTGTGCATTGGTCGCGCAGCTATGTGCCTGCCACGCAAGAGCGTGATCGGTTGATCAAGTCGGGCCTCAAAGCGCTAGGGCACAGCGCCACCAGTTATGAGGGGCATGTGCTTTTTGAACCCTGGACTGTTTCCACAAAAGAAGGTGGATTTTATCGCGTTTATACACCTTTTTGGAGATCGGTCGCGCAACGCGCGGTCCCTGAACCCGTGCCAGCGCCCAAAGCTTTGTGCGCTCCAGCGCAATGGCCGCAAAGTGACCGGCTGGACGATTGGGCACTTGGCGCTGAAATGCGTTGTGGCGCTGCCGTGGTGCGCCCTTACCAAGCGGTTGGCGAAGCGGCAGCCATTGGGCGCTTGAACCGCTTTTTAGGAGGTCCCATCGGCCCCTATAAAGAAGCGCGCGATTTCCCTGAATTTGATGCCACTTCGCGCCTGTCAGAGAACCTGACCTACGGCGAGGTTAGTCCACGAATGGTCTGGCACGCGGGACAAGCGGCTTTGCGCAGCGGGTTTGCAGGGGCTGAGCATTTCTTGAAAGAATTGGTTTGGCGCGAATTCGCGTATCATCTGTGCCATCATACCCCCCATATTCTAGATCGCAATTGGCGCCCTGAATGGAACGCCTTTCCTTGGAGGGGCGACAATGAAGATGCCCAAAAATGGCGTCGTGGCATGACTGGCGAGCCCTTCGTTGATGCAGCAATGCGCGAAATGTATGTCACAGGCACGATGCACAATCGGGGCCGCATGATTGTGGCCAGTTATTTGACCAAACATCTGATGACTGATTGGCGCGTGGGGCTTGCTTGGTTTGCACAATGCCTGACCGATTGGGACCCTGCGGCGAATGCAATGGGTTGGCAATGGGCGGCGGGCTCTGGGCCCGATGCCTCACCTTATTTTCGGATTTTTAATCCGCAAGGGCAGGCCGAACGGTTCGACCAAAATAAAGCCTACCGCCATCGCTTTATCGCTGAGCTTTCGGCCCGCCCGTCAGCCGAAGCAGCGGCCTATTTTGATGCGGTGCCAAAGAAGTGGCAACTCGATATTGCCACACCCTATCCAGATAGGTTAATTGATCTGGCGCAGGGGCGAGAACGTGCGCTGGCCGCCTACGCAAATCGCGTAACCGCGCCAAAGGCCCTTTTCTAGCAAGCAGATATTCACGATTTTCTTGAATAATAATAATGAGGCCTTGGGGGGCATATGAGTATTTCGACGTCGACACAGGGTGCAAAAAATCTGCCACGCTACTTTTCAGCAGTGTTTCAATTGGCCCAAAAGTTAGATGCGGGGCAAATTGATTTTCTTTTGCCAGACGGCCGCCTGTTTCGGGCCGTCGGCCAAAAATCAGGCCCAAAGGCGCATCTTAATATTCATAACTCTGATGTGTTCGCCCGCCTGATCCGCGAAGGTGATCTGGGTTTTTGCGATGCCTATTTAGATGCTTGGTGGTCAACTCCCGACCTGCAAGCACTTTTGGATCTTTTGAATCTTGATAATGATTTGGTTTTTGACGCTTTTCCTGGAAATACACTTTTGTGTAAGTTTGAGCGGTTTAGATTTTGGCTTAAAAACAACTCACGGCAGCAGGCTAAAAAGAATATTTCTTACCACTATGATCTTGGGAATGATTTTTACAGTCTTTGGCTGGATCAAACCATGACTTATTCATCGGCGCTGTTTCTCTCAGGCTCAGAATCGCTTGAGCAAGCTCAGGCTCAGAAATACCAGCGTTTGGTTGACCAGTTAGGCCTTAAACCTGGGGATCATGTGCTTGAGATTGGGTGCGGCTGGGGAGGGTTTGCGGAATTTTCTGCTCGTGAGCTTGGCTTGAAAGTCACCTGCCTGACAATTTCAAAAGAACAGTATATCTTCGCCGTCGAGCGTATTGCCAAAGCGGGCCTATCTGATCAAGTCACTATCAAACTCCAAGATTATCGCGATGAGACTGGCCTTTATGATGGAATAGTAAGCATCGAGATGTTTGAGGCGGTAGGCGAAAAATATTGGCCGATTTACTTTGACACTTTGCGCAACCGCTTAAAACCAGGTGCGCGTGCCGCTTTGCAGATCATTACAGTTAAGCATTCCCGCTGGGAGCGTTACCGTCATAGTGTCGATTTTATTCAAAAACATATCTTTCCAGGGGGCATGTTGCCCAGCGAAAAGGTGTTGATTTCCCAAGTGCAACGCGCGGGGCTTGAGGTGGCCGACTTTTTTGAGTTGGGAGAAAGCTATAGTCAAACATTGCGCAAGTGGCATGTATCGTTTAACCACATGTGGGATCAGGCTAAGGGTCTTGGTTTTGATGACAGGTTCAAACGGATGTGGGATTTTTATCTGACATCATGCGCTGGTGCCTTTAAAGGTAAAAATTGCAACGTGGTTCAAATCACTGTGACAAGGTCCTGACTATGCTTTATTCAGGTGATCTGCCTGTAATTCCAGTGGCTGGTGGTGTGATCTCGGGCATTTTGACTTAAAGGGCACAACGGATTTGGGGATAGATATGGCTGATTTCTTTTTTTATGGCACCTTATGTCATGTGCCATTGTTGGAAAAGGTATTGGGATATCGCCCTCAACTGCGCGAAGCCTGGCTCCCTGACTTTCAAACTTATTGGGCCAAAGACGCGAGTTATCCTGTAATTTTGGCCCAAAGCGGCGCAAAGGCGTACGGCCTTTTGGCTCAGGGCCTCTCATTACAAGATGTTGCAAAGCTTGATTTTTATGAAAGTGGATTTGGCTATCAAACGTATGCGATTAGCATAACACACAACGACTGTTTGGTATCGGCCCAAGTCTACTTTCCTGACCATATCGCTGAAATAGGCCCGCTTTGGTCGCTGGATGATTGGACCGCGCAATGGGCCGAGTTGGTGCTGGCGGCAGCCGATGAATTTATGGCCCATATGGGAAAAACGCCTCCCTCAAAATTGACCAAACATTACCCAATGATGCTGGCCCGCGCCGCGTCGGCCTTGCGTGCGCGCGACGGCCAAAACGAGTCGCACGGCCTGCGCCATTTCGCCCAACCGGGCGATATAGGCGTTGAAAGCCGCGCCCAACCCTATAGTGCTTTTTTTGCGGTTGAAGATTATAAGCTTAATTTCAAAGGGATGAGTCAACCGCCGCTTAAGGACGTGGAACGTACGGTCTTTATAACAAGCGATGCGGTTACGGTGCTGCCATATGATCCCGTCGCAGACCTTGTGATGGTGATCGAGCAATTTCGCCCAGGCCCTTTTGCGCGCGGCGATCAGCAGCCGTGGCTTTTAGAGACGATTTCAGGGCGAATTGATGCAGGAGAAACAGCCCAAGCAGCGGCCTTACGCGAAAGTCAGGAAGAGGCGGGGCTTAGCATTAACGCCCTGCTGCCCATCGGGCAGTCTTACCCTTCCGCGGGGTGTATGTCGGAATTTCTTTATTCCTTTGTTGGTCTTGCTGATTTGGCGCAGACTCAAACGGGTATTTTTGGTTTGAAGTCCGAAGATGAAATCATCAAAACTCATATTTTACCTTTTGATCAGCTGATAGCGCTGATCGCAAAGGGGGAAATAAACACCTCACCCCTGATCTTAAGTGCCTTTTGGCTTCAAAATACGCGCCAAGCACTTATGGAAAAGGCGTGTCTTGCTTGAACTTCCTGGGGCTAAGCCTTAAACTTGGCGGACAACTATGGAAAGCAGGCACATGAAAATGTCATTGGCAGATCTTGTCGGAAACACACCGCTTTTACGTCTGCGCATGGCGTCAGAGATTACTGGCTGCACAATATTAGGCAAGGCCGAATTTATGAACCCAGGCCAGTCCGTAAAGGATCGCGCGGCGCTGTTTATCATTAAAGACGCTATTGCCAAAGGTCGTCTAAAACCGGGCGGCACCATCGTTGAAGGAACAGCCGGAAATACGGGCATTGGGCTTGCGTTGGTTGGGGCCTCTATGGGGTTTCGCACCGTCATAGTTATTCCCGAAACCCAAAGCCAAGAAAAGAAAGATATGTTGCGCCTTGCAGGCGCTGCGTTGGTCGAAGTGCCCGCCGCACCCTATAAAAACCCAAATAATTATGTGCGCTATTCAGGACGGCTGGCGGCAGAGTTGGCCAAAACCGAACCCAATGGAGCTATTTGGGCCAATCAATTTGACAATGTAGCCAACCGTCAGGCTCATATAGAAACAACGGGCCCAGAGATTTGGGAACAAACTGATGGCAAGGTTGACGGTTTCATTTGTTCCGTGGGCTCTGGGGGGACCTTGGCAGGCGTGGCCACAGCCTTGCAGCCCAAAGGTGTGAAGATTGGTCTGGCGGATCCCGAAGGAGCTGCTCTCTATTCGTTTTATAAAACAGGCAAATTTGACTCGCCCGGATCTTCGATCACCGAAGGTATTGGGCAAGGTCGCATCACTGCCAATCTGGAAGGGTTGCTTCCCGATTTCAATTACAGGATCACTGATGCCGAAGCCTTGCCTTTGGTGTTTGATATGATGGCGCATGAGGGGATATGCCTCGGAGGCTCGTCTGGGGTGAATATAGCAGGTGCTATCCGCCTGGCCTTTGATATGGGGCCAGGCCACACTATCGTGACCATTCTGTGCGATTATGGCACCCGTTATCAGTCTAAGCTCTATAATCCAGACTTTTTGAAATCCAAGGGTTTGCCCGTACCGGTCTGGTTGGATAAATGCCCGATTTCATTACCCCAAGTGTTTGTAACCCCATGAAATTACTTTCAGCCTTTCTGCAGTTTACCTCTGCAAACCCAGTGGCTCGCTCGTTTAGGGCTTTGGCATTGGTTATGTTGCTTTTTGGATTAAACGGGGCACCGCTTATAGCGCAAACCTTTGACGGGCAAATGCCTGCCCTAAGCAGTACTGTGGCGACGACCGATCTTCCTACCTTTGACCTGACCAACTTTAATAAGCTTGCCGTGCGCACTGAGGGGCTTTTGTCAGACTCAGCCACGTCAGAGGGCGGATTAGAGCTGGTGCGGGGCCAGTTGGTGGATTGGCGGGCAACACTTTTTGGTACTCAAACTGCCAATGCCACACGCATTGAAACCTTGCGTGCCCAAATTGCAGCCTTAGGGTCAGCTCCACCCGATGGTGCAGCTGAGGCCCCGGAAATTGTCGCACGCCGCTTGGCGCTTATCGATCAGTTGACCCGCTTGCAGGCCCCAGGGCTAGCGGCAGAAGAAGCCTATCGTCGCACGGATGGGCTGATTAAGGAAATCGACCGTATCTTGCGCGAACGGCAAACCGAGGCACTTTTGCGCTTGTGGCCGAGCCCCGTAAACCCCAGCTATTGGCCTGACGCCGCCTCTGCTGTGACTCAATTTACTTTATCTTTGGTGACCGATGTACGCAATAATTTAGTGCGTACAGGGGTTTTCTTGCGCATTGGCGATAATTTGCCTTTGATTTTGGCTTATATCATTGCCGCTGCGGTGCTTTGGTTGCGCGGCAATCGGATCATGGCGAAAGTTTCACCCCGCATAATGCTTCTGGGTGGCCCCCGCGCGCAGCATCTATGGGAGTTTTTTCTGTCCTTAACGCAAATTGCCTTCCCCTCAATTGGGGCTTATCTTTTGTCTTTGGCGGTTTTAAAAACGGGACTTATGGGGCTGAATGGCACCATCATTGTGATGGGCTTGCCTATCTTTGTAGCAATTATGACGCTTTCTATATGGTTGGGAAACAGGATGTTTCCATCCGATCCCGAAAGTTTTGAAGGGCTTAATGTTCCCTATGAGCGTCATGCCGCAGGCCGCGTATATTCCCGCCTTTTGGGCTTGATCTTTGGACTTGAGCACCTGCGCGCAGCCATTTTTACCCCTATCATCTATAATGATGCGTCCGTATCGGTTCTTATGTTTCCGTCTTTGGCAGTTATTGGCTTACTGTTGGTCAGGATGGGTGTTTTGTTGCGTCCGATCTCCAAAAAAACCGATGAATTGTTTATAAAATCAACAACTGAAGGCCAAAATTCAAGGGTACGCCTGTTAGCCATTTTTGCCCGTAGCCTCATTGTCATAGGATTTTTTGGACCTGTGCTAGCGGCGGTTGGGTACGTTGCTGCGGGGGCGGCATTGGTCTATCCGGCGGTCTTGACCTTAGGTTTGGTTGGGACCTTGCTGGTGGTACAAAATGTGGTTAGTGCGCTTTACGCATTTCTGATGCGTAAACCCGAAGACGCACCCGAGTCTCTTTTGCCCGTTTTGATGGGCTTTGGTCTGACCTTGATTTCTTTGCCTATCTTAGCTCTTATTTGGGGCGCACGCGCTGCTGATATTCAAGAGCTGTGGATGCGATTTTTGGAAGGTGTCCCCTTGGGTGACACCCGTATTTCACCAACCGATTTCGTGTCATTCGCGGTTTTGTTTGGGGCGGGCTACCTGGGCACAAGGTTGCTCCAAGGTGCGCTGCGTAGTTCAATCCTGCCCAAAACATCGCTTGACCAAGGTGGCCGAAATGCGGTCGTGGCGGGTGTTGGCTATCTGGGAATATTTTTCGCGGCATTGATTTCGATTAATGCGGTTGGCATTGACCTTTCCGGCCTGGCGATTGTGGCAGGGGCCTTGTCGGTCGGTATTGGTTTTGGCCTACAAAATATAGTGTCGAACTTTGTGTCTGGCATAATTTTGTTGATTGAGCGGCCCGTGTCTGAAGGCGATTGGATAGAGGTGGGTGGCGTACACGGGACTGTACGCTCAATATCCGTGCGCTCAACACGCATTGAAACTTTTGACCGCGCTGATGTGATTGTGCCCAATTCAGATCTTGTGTCGGGGCAAGTCACTAACTGGACGCGCTTTAGCGCCATTGGACGCTTGATAGTGCCTATTGCGGTCGCGCATGGGAATGATCCTGAGCTGGTCAGGCAGATACTTTACGACATAGGCAAGCAACAACCTTTGTCGCGCCAAGACGCTGAGCCTTTTGTTAACTTTAGTAGTCTAACCGTGGAATCTATGAATTTTGAGCTTCGTATGGTGCTGCGTGATGTAAATGAATCGGTCAAAGTGAAGTCAGATATATATTTTCAAATCGTGAAACGCTTTGCTGAAAATGATGTCAGCCTACCCGCTCTTGGGGTGCATGCTTTGGTGCGTGCCGCACAGATTGAACTTATTCCCGGCACCACACCCGCGAATAACCAAGGGTAGGGCCTATGACAATTTTGCTTTATCAAGAAGATCCATATCTCAGCCAGGCTCCCTCAATTGTGGCAGGCTATACGTCAGAAGGGGGAATTATATTGCATCAAAGCATTTTTTATCCCACAGGTGGTGGCCAACCGGGCGATAGTGGCACTCTTTCGTGGGAGGGCCGCAAATGTGAGATCGCGGCGGCCATCAAAGCGGGGGAAGGGCAAATTGCGCTGATTGCTTCAGACACGGCGTCCTTGCCCCCTATTGGCGCTTTGGTCATCCAATCCCTAGATTGGGAGCGCCGCCACCGCCATATGCGCATGCACACCGCCTTGCATTTGTTGTCCGTTGTGATGCCCTTTCCCGTGACTGGTGGTCAAATTGGGGCTCAAAAAGGGCGGCTTGATTTTAAGCTTGAGGCTGCCCCCCAAGACCTAGCGGCGTTGGATCGGGCTTTGAATGATTTGATTGACCAGGATTTTGAAGTTACCGAAAGTTGGATTACTGAATCTGAGCTGTCGGCCAAACCGCAATTGGTCAAAACAATGTCGGTGAAACCCACAATGGGACAAGGCAGAATTCGATTGATTAGGATAGGCTCTCAGGCTGACCTGATCGACTTGCAGCCTTGCGGCGGTACGCATGTGGCGCGTACAAGTGAGGTCGGGCGGGTCTCCTTGGGGAAAATCGAAAATAAAGGTGCCCAAAATCGACGCGTGCACGTACATTTTGAAAATTAATTCCTTGCCTGCACCCTTTGCAATTGATGAAGGGCAGTGGGTGCAATTTCTCTTGCCTCTGGCGCTCAAGGCAGGTTAAACACGCCTCCAAGGACAGGTGGCCGAGTGGTCGAAGGCGCACGCCTGGAAAGTGTGTAGGCGGGGAACCGTCTCGAGGGTTCGAATCCCTCTCTGTCCGCCACTATTTACAAGTAAGTTATTGTAATTAATTAATTAATTTATTCAGATTTAATTCTAGTCCACATTTAGGTCCACATTTGTATGAGTTGGTTTTTTGAGTTCCGCATAATAAGGCTGTAGTCTCATAAGAGGGGTTCGACGCCATGTGAGCGCTATAAAGGCGCAC
>ERZ889078.189-NODE-189-length-55186-cov-10.050026_pt1 | contig 55186 bp, 43 predicted proteins | sample MGYA00521266_ERZ889078 | MGnify/ENA primary metagenome ERZ889078 (study PRJEB32303, sample SAMEA104408618) | aquatic metagenome | biome: Brackish water; feature: Pelagic; material: water | place: Baltic Sea | collected 2014-06-16T06:34:00 | depth 76,534 m ... | reverse complement strand
CCAGTAGCTCGCAAGGTCGCTGATGCCGTACATGCTCACCGCGGCGGCGAACAGATCGGTCTGGGTCAGCAAGCTCATGGTCATGAAACCGCCGTACGAGCCGCCGTAGCAGCCTATGCGGGTGCGGTCGAGTTCGGGATGACCCGCCAGAAGTGCTTCGACGCCTTCGATGACGTCTGCGGGCGCCTTGACGCCCCAGTCGTTGACGTGGTGATCGGCGAAGTCCTGACCGTAGGTGTGGGCGCCGCGGGGATTGATCACATACACGGCGTAGCCGTTGGCGGCGAGCCACTGGTGGGTGGTGTTGAAGCCGCCCATGGTGCTGATGGCGCCGCCGTAGTAATAGACGATCAACGGCGTGGATCCCCCCGTTGCGATGACGGGGTGATAAAGCCAGCCGTCGATAACATCGCCGTCCGAATTGGTGAAGACGAAGGAATCCACCTCGGGTGCGAGCAGAGCCGGAGACTCGGCTTCGACCACCGTGCGCGTCGTCCCCGAATCCAGATCGAGGATCATGGCCCTGTCGGGTTCGTTCAGCGACGAGTGGACCCAGGCGACGCGCCTTCCTGCTACGGCGGTCGTCAGGTGGCCCACAGTGCCGTCATGCCCTTTCGTTTCAGCTGTACCATCGACAGTGTCGAGCAGCATGACTCCCCCGCTGTGACCGACATCGACGGGCAGCACAAGGGTGCGGTCGTCGAGCCAGGTCAGGGCGTCGCCACTGCGATCCTGTGGCGTGGCGTCGTTGTCCGAGGTCAGGTTGCGTACTTCGCCGGTCACGACGTTGGCGACCCAGACGTCGGTGCGGGCCCAGTTCCGTTCCGGCTGGCCGTCACCCACATCGTTGCTGCTGCATGTCCAGGCCAGGTATGCGCCGTCGGGAGACCAGGCGAGGTTCATGGGCCAAATCTCAAAGCCCGTCGTCACGGTCGTCAGCAAGGCTGCATCGCCGCCGTCGCCGTTCATCGACCAGATCTCGTGGAAGAAGAAGGGGCGGCCCACACACGGAACTTTGCGCACCACGGCAAGCCGGTCGCCGTTGTCGCCGCGCCGAACGGCGAACGATGTCACATGAAAATCTCCGGCGGCGGTCAAGGGCATGGTGCGTGCCAGATCCGTCAAGCCATGGCGTACCGAGAGAAGGGCGGTGTCGCTCCAGTCGGTCAAACGTTCGCGGAGTTCGGTCAAGTGATGGGGATCGGCCGCATCGTCTCCGCCCGGATCCGCCAGATAATAGGTCGGCGAGCCAAGATCGCACTGGCCGAGACCTTCCACGTCGTCGAACAGACGGCGTTCGTGACCGGTCTGCAGATCTCTCAGGACGATGTCGCCGCGTTCGCGATAGGTGAATCGGCTGTCCGACAGCCACGAAAGAACCGAAACGTAGCTGTCGGTGATGGTCGCCCGACGTCCCGATTCGAGGTTGTGCAGTTCCAAACGACGGTGCGACACACCCTCGGCATCGCGCTCGCCGTGCAGGACGAGCAGGTAGGAGCCGTTGGGAGAGATCGCTAGATCGGCGATGGAAGGAACGAGGCGCGTGTCTTCGAATCGGGTCAACAGCCGCTGTGCGTTGGTCGTCGCCCGGATATCGTCCCGCTCGGTTTCGACGGTGAGTTTGAAACGCGCCCGTTCACCGACCACCGTGGCGATCTCCACGAGAATCTGGGTTTTTCCACTTTCCAGACTGACTGTGTGGCGGCCTTCATTTTCACCGGCAGCGAGTTCCAGAACCACGACGCCGTTCAGGCGCAGCCTTGAAGCGGCCGCGCATTCCAGAACGAATTCGACCTCGGCTTTCCGGTCGACGACCAGGTGGGTCAGCGCCGTGCGGATTCCCGCGGCGTCCTGTTCGCCGTAATCCATCCAGCCCCTGCGCATCTCCAGCTGAGCGTTCTGCTCGAATTGGTACCACGGATCAGCCACCGTTTCGGGCCAGACCTGTTCTCCGTCGCCGAACAAGGGAGTGGTGCACGTCAGATCAGCCAGAGGCACTTCGACCCATTCCTCGACCTGCAAAGCCGAAGCGGCGCCCGCAAAGAGCGCCGCCGCGACGAGAACCGCGGTGAGATGTCGCGTGAACATGGTCACTCCTCGATCAGGATGTGATGGTGTCGCTTCTTGCCGGCCTGCAGGGCGATCCTGCCGTCACGGACGTCGGCGGGGCCGAGGGCGTGCATCTCGTCTTCGATCGACGCGCCGTTGACCTTGATGCCGCCCTGTCGGATGAGCCTACGGGCTTCGCCCTTGCTTTTGGCGAGGCCGGCGTCGGCCAGAGCGTCGATGAGCGGCAGACCATCGCCGGCGAGAACGACCGCGGGTCGCGAGCTCGAAGGAATCGATCCCTCGCCGCCGCCGCCGCCGCCGAAGAGCACCGCCGCCGCATTTTCGGCTTCGGTCGCCGCCTGCTCGCCATGCAGGGCCCGAGTGACTTCGAAGGCGAGGCGGCGTTTGGCGTCGCGGATGTCTGCCCCCTGTAGGGCCGCCAGCTTGGCGACTTCGTCCATCGGCAGCAGGGTATAGAGCTTCAGGAAGCGTTCCACGTCGCGGTCGTCAACATTGATCCAGTACTGGAAGAAGTCGTAGGGGCTTGTGCGCTTTGCATCGAGCCAGACGGCGCCGGCTGCGGTCTTGCCCATCTTCTCCCCCGACGCGGTGGCGATCAGGGGGAAGGTGAGGCCGTAGACTTCCTGGCGGTTCATGCGCCGGGTGAGGTCGATGCCGCTGACGATGTTGCCCCATTGGTCGTCGCCGCCCATCTGCAGGCGGCAGCCGTGGTCGCGGTTGAGCATCATGAAGTCGTAGGCCTGCAGGATCATGTAGTTGAACTCGATGAACGACATGCCGGTCTCGAGGCGCTGTTTCACCGACTCCCGCGAAAGCATGACGTTGATGCTGAAGTGACGGCCGATTTCGCGCAGGAAGTCGAGATAGCCCCAGTCCTTGAGCCAGTCGGCGTTGTTGACCATCAAGCCGTCGAGCCGACCATCTGCGGTGCCGTCGCCGAAGTCGACGAAGTGGGCGATCTGGGCTTTGATGCCTACGAGGTTGGCGTCGATCTGCTCGAGCGTCATCATCTTGCGCAGCTCGGTTTTGCCTGAAGGGTCGCCCACCATGGCCGTGCCGCCGCCCGCGATGGCGATGGGCCTGTGGCCGTGCCGCTGGAGGTGCAGCAGACCCATGATCGGAACCATCGAACCGATGTGCAGGGAATCGGCGGTGGGATCGAAGCCGATGTACCCGGTGACCGGCTCGGTTGCGAGCAGTTCGGTGAGGGTCGCCTCGTCGGTGCACTGCTTGAAGAAGCCTCGCTCCTTCATCACAGGCAGAAAATCGGCGCGGGGCAGCGTGGCGTCGTGGGTCGGTTCGGTCATCGCGGCAGATCCTTGAAACGTCGTTTGAGTTCCTTGAGGGGCGCCTCGCCGAGGGCCCTCACGAGTTCGGCGGCCAGTTCCCAGGCGACGGCCGCCTCGGCGACCACTCCCGCGGCCGGCACCACGCAGGTGTCGGAACGTACGTATGAAGCGGCGTGAGCCTTGCCAGTACGCAGATCCACGCTGGGAACGCCCTTGCGTTGGGAGGAGATGGGTTTGACGTAGGCGCGTGCCCGCAGGGGCATGCCGTTGGTCACCCCCCCTTCAAGGCCGCCGGCGCGGTTGGTCTCACGTCGTACCTTGCCCCGACCGGCGGGCAGCAGGGCGTCGTGGGCCGTCTGGCCGTCTTCGGCAGACACGGCCACACCGTCGCCGATCTCCACGGCCTTGACGCTCGGAATCCCCATGATCGCCTCGGCCAGGCGGGCATCGAGACGGCGGTCGGTCTGGGCGTAGGTGCCGAGGCCCACCGGCAGACCGAAGGCCACGACTTCTGTCACGCCGCCGAGGGTGACGCCCTCCTTGTAGGCGGCGTCGATCTCCTCGATCATTCCCGCCTCGGCCTTGCGGTCGAGACAGCGCAGAGGCGACCCGGTGCGTACGCGGCGCAACCGAGCCAGTGTGGCGTCGCCGGAGTCGGCCTCCAGGCCGCCGAGGGCCACCGTGTGGCTCCAGACCTGAATGCCGAAGACCGCGAGCAGAGTCTTGCAACAGGCCCCGACGGCCACGATGCCGGCGGTGGATCGGGCGCTGGCGCGTTCGGCCACCGGTGCATAGCCGTCGTAGCCGTAGCGGAGCCGCCCGGCCAGGTCGGCGTGCCCGGGGCGCGGTACGTTCCAGTCGGGATGGGGCTTGCCCTTGCGGATCGCGAAGTCGCGGTTCTCGATCATGAGCGCCAGAGGCGAGCCGAGAGTGTGTCCCTGCCAGAGTCCGGCAAGAATGCGCACCTTGTCGGTCTCGATGGATTGCGCGCGCAGGCCGCGGCCGTGACCCTCGAGACGACGAGCCATCTCGGGGGCGATCAGCGATTCGTCGAGCTTCAGACCGGCCGGAAAACCTTCGATGATCGAAATCAGAGCCGGGCCGTGACTCTCTCCTGCGTGCAGACAGCGCATGATCCACTCCTTTCCACGGAAGACGGCAACGTAACCGAAGCGGTCGGGACGGTCAACCCGGGGCGCCGCCGCCCTGCAGACGCTCGATGTCGTCGAAGAACCCCGGATAGGAGACCCCGACACAGTCGTCGTCGTCGAGCTCGACACCGTGGGACGATGCGAGCCCCGCCACCGCGAAAGCCATGGCGATGCGATGATCGCCGTGGGTATGAACGACGACGGAGTCGCCGACCGGATAGCCTTCGGGACGACCGACGATGTCCATGCCGTCCGGATGTTCTGCGACCTCCACGCCCAAAGCCCGCAGGCCCGCGGCGGTCACGGCGATGCGGTCGGATTCTTTGGCCCGCAGGTCGGCGGCATCGCGAATCCTGGTAATGCCTGCGGCCCGTGAGGCGAGAACGGCGAGCATAGGGATCTCGTCGATCAAGGTTGGAATTTCGGCGCCGCCGAGAGAGAAGGAACGAAGCGGACCGAATCCGAGAGAGAGTCCGCCGACGGGCTCGCCTGCTGCATCGCCGGTGGACTCCACGGTGAACGCCACTCCCATCCTCCGGAACACCTCGCTGATCCCCGTCCGCGTCGCGTTGAGCATCATGCCCGCCACCGTGATCTGGGAGCCGGGTACGAGCAGTGCCGAGGCCAGAGGAAACGCCGCGCTCGAAGGATCACCCGGAACGTCCAGATCAAAGGCACGGAGGGTGGAGCCGGAGCACACGTCGATCTCATCACCGTCCCCCGTCACCTTTGCGCCCATCGCTCTGAGCATCCGTTCGGTGTGGTCGCGGGAGCGGCCGCCGCCGAGAACGGTCGTAGAACCGACGGCTGTCAGCCCGGAAAGCAACAACGCCGACTTGACCTGGGCCGAAGCCACGGTCATGCCGTGACTGATCCCCGTGAGAGAACGTCCGTGAATCTCCAGGGGCAGACGTCCGTCTTCTCCGAGATAGCGGATTACAGCCCCCATGGCACGCAATGGCTCGACAACCCTCGCCATAGGGCGCGAACGCAGGCTCGCATCGCCGTCGAGCCGGGCGCGGACACGTCGTCCGGCCAACAGGCCGAGGAGTAAACGGGTCGTCGTGCCACTGTTGCCGCAGTCGATATCCACCATGAGAGCTTCGTCGGAGGCGTCCCCCGCCTGCGGAAACGAGCCCGGGGCGATCACCAGGTCGCCTCTGCCCCGCTGGATGTCGGCGCCCAGAACGCGTACGGCTTCAAGGGATCGAAGAGTGTCCTCGGCCTCGAGCCAGCCGTCCACACGGGAGGGCCCGTCGCCCAAAGGTGCGAAGAGGAGGGCGCGGTGGGTCACCGACTTGTCGCCGGGAACACGGACGGTTCCCCGCAGAGGACCACGGGCTGGTGCACAGTGACGCATGAAGCCGCCTTTTCTCCGGAGCCCCTTGCCCCGGCTTTCCGCTACGCTAGCGTCCGCAGCGTCGTGGGTCAACCGAACCCGACTTGCTCCGGCCGCCGAGGAAGCCTATGGTCCCTCGATGAACATCCGCTTCTCAGCTCCGACGCGCCTTCGCGAAGCCCTCACCGTCCATCACGGACGGGAGATCACGGCCCTCGCGTCGCCCATCGTGCTCACCATGTTTTCCCAGACGCTGATGTGGACCGTCGACACGATGTTCCTGGGCCACCATTCGAGCCTGGCTCTGGGAGCCGCGGGCCTGGGCGGCATCCTGCTGTGGACCTCCTACAGCGCCGTGAACAACCTCAGCCGCATCACCGGCACCTTCATATCGCAAGCCCACGGCAAGAACGACGATTCGCGGGTCGGCGACTACGCCTGGCAAGGCATGTACATGGCCACGCTCACGGGCCTCGTGCTCATGCTGTTGGGCATGAACGCCCGCCCTCTGATGGACTGGACCGGCATCCCCCCCCACGTACTCGACGGCGCCGCCGTATATATGCGCTGGCGAGCCTTGAGCGCCGTGTTCACCCAGTGGGGATTCGCCCTGATGGGCTATTTCCAGGGCCGGCGCAAGGTAGGCGTGCCGATGTGGGCAGGCATCATCTCCAACCTCGCCAACGCCCTGCTCGACTGGTGGTTCATCTTCGGCTGGGCCGGCATCGAGGTGGCGGGACATCGCTTCTTCGAGATCCCGGCCATGGGCCTGCGTGGGGCAGCCCTGGCCACGAGCTGCGGCGTAGCCCTGAACACGACCATCATGTTCCTGGCCATGTTCGGTTCGGCGGAGGCGCGTCGCCGCTACCGGATCCACGTGCCCAGAATTCCGAATCTTCGCAAGCTCAAGGACATTGCCCGCGTGGGGGCGCCCTCGTCCGTCGAAAATTTCGTGGACATGAGCACGCTTGCTCTCTTCTCCACCTTCATCGGTCGCTCCGGCGAAATTGCTCTGGCCGCCAACCAGATCCAGATCCAGCTGCTGTCGTTCTCCTTCATGCCCATGTGGGGCCTGACAACCGCCGGTTCCGTGCTGACGGGAAACTGGTTGGGAGCGTCCCGGCCGGCCGACGCCTCGAAATACGGACGGCAGGTCTACAAGCTGGGACTCTACTACTGCCTGAGTCTGGGTGTGCTGCTGGTGCTGTTCCGCCATCAGGTGTTCCGCGTCTTCACGCCCGATCCCGAGGTGCTGGCCTTCGGCGGCGTGCTCGCCGTGCTGGCGGCGATCTTCCAGGTGGGCGACGGCATGCGGATGGTGGGCAGCGGCCTGCTGACGGGCGCCGGCGACACGAAACCGGTCATGCTGATCACCATTGGTGTGATGTGGGGTGTGATGTTGCCAGGATCCTGGTGGGCTATCGTCCGACAGGGCGGCGACGTGACGACCGCCTGGGCCGTGGCGAGCCTCAGTTACATGATCCAGGGAGTCGCTTTCTGGCTGCGCTTTCGCTCGGACTCTTGGCAGCGCGTGAAGATCTTCTCGAGCGCCGTCTGATCCACCCACGGCAAGGCCACTGACGCAACGAGGGCCCCGGATCGCTCCGGGGCCCTCTGGCGTCATCGGCGGACCGATGATGTCGTGCGTCGTCTACCGGAACTGGGCCTTCAGTTCGCCGAAGCCCAAGTCCTCGTTGCCAACGATGCAGTTGTCCACCATGTAGGTGCCCGTGTAGGTTCCGCAGGAGGCGGAGCCCCAGGAGTCCACGACCAGGTAGACCATCATGGGACCGGCACCGGTGTTGGTGTAGGTCACCATTTCTTCTTCGCCGCTCAGCGTGGCATCGCCGTAGGCGAGGCACGTGAAGGCGCCACCCTCGGCCGAGCAGTCGCCCAGGAGCCACAGGGCGCCGTCGGCGGTGTTCGTCACGTAGGCGGAGAAGGTGCCACCGGCACACAGCTCGAAGCTGTAGTAGTCTTCCAGACCGGCTTCTGTGTAGACATCACAGTCGAGGTCCGTCACAAGGTTCACACCGTCACAGGTGTCGCCGGCCAGGGGACCGGAAAGCTCGGTCAGGGGCATCACGTCGGCGCAGAATTCCACCGGGGGCGGCGGGGGCGGCGGCGAGTAGTCGCCGATGTTCACGGCGTCGAGGTGATGATCCGCGCCGTCGTCGCCGGCATAGCGGAAGGTCACGGTGATCGTGTTGCCGACATGGGCGGCCAAGTCGATGATGATCTCTTCCCAGACGAAGTCCGCCAGACCCTGGGCGGCGAAGTCGTAGACGGTCGTGCCGTCGATCTCGACGGTGAAGTTGCCATAGGCGGCCCAGTACACACTACCCATGGTCCAGAACGACAGGGCGTCGCCGGTGGCCACGGTGTAGGTGAAGCTCAGGGTCTCATCCTGGGGCAGGCCGGCCTGCCAGCCGATGTGCGCGGCATAGGCGCCTTCATAGAAGGAGACGGCATCCTGATACCATGTGTAACCGGCGTTGGTCACACCGGCACTCCAGCCGGCGGGCGGGAAGGCGCCTTCGAAACCCTCGGTCATCGAACGACCGAAGTCGACGGAATAAACGGACGGAGATGCTTGCTTCGCGGGAAGCTTCGCAGCCATGGCGCTACTGGCAACAAGAGCCAGCGCGAGGACGATCAACATCAACTTACGCATGGGTACCCCCTCAATGCGATTCAGATGGTGTGTGATTCCGGTCGTTGAACCAAAACCACGGGAGCGAGATTCTATCTATTCAGGGCGAGATTACCTCTAGATGGAACCCCCGATAGGATGACTATATCATGACTGCGCTTCAAAATGCAACTCACCAATCCGCTCTCACTCTCATTATTATTCAATATATGGGGAGTTTTTTGAATTAAATTCCACTTGTACGTCTTCATCATAGGACAAAAAGCGAGATCCATCACAAAACCGTGAGAATCTCGCCCATGTCTCGATGGCTCGGATCCGGCTTGAACCAGTGCTCAAAAACGCAAGGTCATCGTGCCGGATGCAAGGCGGCCAGGCAACAGGACACCCGGAACCTCCTGATAGGCGACGTTGAACATGTTGGTCACTGTCAATGCGAGGTCCCAAGCCGCCGGACTCCAGATCAGCCTCAGATCAGCCACTACATCGTCTTCACCGTCGGGACGTTCCCAGGCACGGAGCATGGGCGTCAGTCGCAGGTTGGGCTTCAGGACCGCCGTGGCCTCTACAGTCACGCGATGGCGCGGCGACAGTGAGGAATACTTGCCGACCCAACCGTCGGCGAGGGTGGTCGATCGAGACAGCCCCGCATAACGGACGGCGAAACGGTGGCCCGCCGGGGTCTCGAGAGAGGCGGACTGGGACCAGCCGCGGGTCTCACCTTCGAGAATGTTGGTGGCTGTCCAAACGGCGTCGTCCAGGGAAGGCTTCACCCAGTCGATGAGGTCTTCCTCATAGCGGGTGAAGAAGGACCAGCCCAGGGCCCAAGGGCCGTGGTGTACATCGAGACCTGCATCCCAGGTCCAGCCGGACTCCGAGGCAAGATCGGCGGCGCCCTGATTGGCGGGGTCGGCGTAATAGAGCTCCGTGAAGGTCGGAATCCGGTGGATGTTGCCGGCGGACGCCCGGAGCGCGAGGGCCGCGGTTGCGTTCCAAGAGGCGGCCGCGGAGTGCGACACAAGCCGTTCCATGTCTGTCCAGGCGTCGAGGCGCGTACCCAGGGACCAGTGCAGACGGTCGTGACGACCTACGAATTCCACGCCGCCGGAAGTGCGCCGGCGTTCGTGATCACCCAGGGCCGGTCCGCTGACGCCGTTGCGGATACCGTCGCTCTCGATATCCTCATAGGCGCCCTCCAGGCCCATCGCCACGGCCAAGCCATAACCGGCCTCGACACTCGCGCGCAGATCGGCCGAGGCGCGGCGGCTGATGTGATCGTTCGTGTAGGCCTCGGGATTGTCGCGCAGCAGGACGAAGTGATCTGTGTGGCGGCGGTACGCGAGGGTGGGCTCCACGGTCCAACGGTCGCCCAGGTCGCTGCGCAGACGGATCATGGAGAAGAGGGCGTCGGTCTGCTCCTCGGAATCGTAGGGAACGTAGAAATCGCGGGCTCCGAAACGGCGGCTTGAGAAGCCGGTCAGGACGTCGAGTTCGCCGAGCTCTAACTTAGCCCGGCTTCTCAGCGACAGAGTCGTGTTTTCCAGGTCGGTGCCGGGCCGGTCGCCGTCGGTGGTGAAGTTCTCGGCCGAAACTCTGGTCTGCCAGTTGCCGCCCAGAATATTCTGCGTCCCCGACTCCAAGCTGAGGCTTCCACCCAGCGTGCCTTGCTCCCCTGTGGTGACCGCAGCCATCCCGCCGCGTTGCTCAGCAGGATCCCGCGTCACGACATTCACCACACCTCCGAAGGCATTGGCACCGTACAGCGTGGCCCCATGCCCCGGCAGCACTTCGATGCGGGCTACCTCGCCCATGCCCACCGGCAGGTTCATGCTGTGGTGCCCGGTCTGTGGATCCCCCACGTTCACGCCGTCGAGAAGCACCTGCACCTGTTCGAAGGTCGACCCTCGGATCGAGACATCGCCCTGAACGCCCATGAGTTGGCGTTGGCGAACCTCCACCTCTGCCACGGCGCCGAGTGCTTCGGCGATAGAGCGGGCAGGCCGGTCCTGCAGGTCCTGGGCACTCACGATCGAGACAGAGCGCAACAGGCCAGGCAATGCAACCGGCACCCTCGAACCGATGATCACGATGGGCTCGGTGAACCAAAGCGTGTCGCCGTCGACGATCAAAAAGCGCAGCGGCGGTGGATCCTCGGCTTGCGCCGTGAACGTGGTCAGAAGCAGCAACAGGGCGAGAACGGCGCCGAAACGCAGGGAATACCGGGCCATGAACGATCCTCCATTTGGGTGGGTGCTCGGCGTAAGATAATCAGAACCGGTGTCGTCGGGAGAAGAAATCACCGGGCTTTTCCCCATGAGAAAAGGAGGCGCGGCCGGTCGCCGCACCTCCATAGAACCACGCCCCGCCGCTCAGGCTTTCTTGCCTTGGGGCTTGGCGTTCCAAACCCGCGTCGCCAAAATCAAACCGATGGCCGCCATCGGGATCATCGCCGCCGGCCAGGGCCACCAGTTGGCGGGATCGGTGGCCGGCCCGGCGATATGGCCCGCTGCATCGAGTTGCTCACCCGGCAGCACCAGCGCGTAAGTGAACGACATGACCGCAGTACCCAGGTACACGAAGCCGTCGATGATGCCCACGGCGATACCCACATTCTTGCTGCCGCCGAAGTCCATGCTCGCTGTGCCCGAAAGCATGCCGTGCACGCCGATCACGGCCATGGACATGATCACCATCAGCCAGCCCACATAGGGTTGTTGATAGGTGAAGGTGAGAACGATCGCGCCCAGCAACATCAGACCGTAGAGTACGGCCGCCACCGGACCGCGTCGTGACTGGAACACATGGTCGCTGATCGTGCCTGCCATGACGCCGCCCAGGATGCCGGCACAGCACAACAGAAGACCCCAGTTTTCATTCACGAAGCTCGAACGCAGTCCCAGCAGCGCATCGGTCTGCTTGGCGAAGGTGCCGTACCACTGCATGATCGCCTGACGCAAAAACCCGCTGCAGAACTCGATGACAGCAATGGTCAAGATGATGGGGTTGCGCATCATCATCTTGAAAACCGTGATCGCACCGAGGCGCGGACTTGTATCGCCCGAAGAAGCATCGGCCGTGTTGAAGTTCTCCAGGCCGGCGTCTTTTGGTTCGTTGCGGACAAGGGCGATGTCGATGAGCAGGAAGATCCCCAGCAGCAGCGCCGGCATCAGGAACACCCACGCCAGCCCCATGCCCTCGAGGATCTTGGCTCCGAGATCGAAGGCGAAATAGATGCCCAAGGAGATCAGAATGCCGAAGATGGCGCCGAACACGCCCCGTTCCCGCACGTGGAACCAGGAGGCGTTGACCTTGACGATGGCCACCGCGCCAAAACTCTGGAAGTACATGTTCGCGGCATAGAGCACCGAGAAGACCACCACGAAGTTTCGAGCGAGGAATTCGTAGCCGACGCCCTGGTTCATCAGCGAGAGCGACGCCAGCCCCATCAGCAGGTTCATCAGCAGGGCGCCGCCCGCGCCCACCAGGATGGAGAAGCGGCCGCCGAAGCGGTCGGTGAGCGGGCCGTTGATCAAAAACGAGATGCCGTAGACGATCGTGCCCACGCCGAAGATCACGCCGAAGTCGGCGTTGGCCATCAGCGAGGCGCCGTCGGCGCCGGCCATTTCCTCGAAGGCGTACTTGCTGACCTTGAGGTTGTAGCGCCCCATGTAGAGCAGGGCGTAGGTCAGGCCCAGGGGCAGCCAGTTCCAGACCCGGCGGCGGCGGAAACGGTCGTCGTGGCCGACGTCGATCTTGGGCAGGCGCATGATCACGACCGTGACCACGAACAGCAGGATCAGGATCGGCAACATCTTGGTCAGCAGGGTCATGGTGAAGACTCCGGGTTCGGGTCGCTCGCCGATCTTCAGCGAGGGAATGAAAGCATCCTAGCCAGCCTGCGGCGCTAATTCCATGCAAAAACGGAATCAGTCATCAACGAACACCGTGCTCGGCCTTGTAGGCCGCCCAGTTCTCTTTGAGATGAACGAAGGCCGCGAAGTCTTCACAGAGTAGGAAGGGGTTGTTGCGCCGCTCATGACCGATGGTGGAATGGGGCCGTCTTCCCTCTCCCCCGTAATAGTCGTGTCCGGGCAACACGACGGTGGCGTCGGGCAGTTCGAGCAGTCTGTGGAGCGACGTCCACTCCTGCTCCGCCGACGAACCCGGAAAATAGTCCCCGGTACCTCCGACCTTGCCGCAGAACAGCAGATCGCCGGTGACCAGGAATGCGCCACAGAGCCAGCACAGGTGGTCGGGAGAGTGCCCGGGGGTCGGCAGCACGGTCACCGGGTGCTTGCCGAGATGGAACGACGGCCCCTGGCCAACGGGAACAACGGCTCCGGGATGGATGGATGCCGCGCCGGCGTAGACTGCCGCGCCGGTCAGGTCGGCCAAAGCCCGCAAGCCGCCGACGTGGTCGGAGTGGCCGTGGGTCACTCCGATGGCCGTGATGTGGAACTGTTCGTCCTCGGCTGCGGCCTTCAGCTCACCTGGCTGGTAGCCCGGGTCGAAGACGGCGGCCTCGCCGCTGGAGCGGTCGCCGATCAGGTAGCTGAAATTGCGGTCGCCGCCGAAGTGGAGCTGCAGGACGACGAGCTCGGTGGTGGAGAGGTCGTTGAGGATCACGTCGTTCCTTCCGGGATCTAGAGTCCGAACACGAGGCCTACAGAAACACCGGCCCAGATGTCGTGGTCGTCGGCGAGCAGGGAGATGTCCGTTTCGGGATCGGTCAACACGATCCTGTCGGCACCGAAGCGCTCCAGACGCACGCCGACGTCCAGATAGCGGGCCCGGCCGTCCTTGGCGGACAGGGCGTACTGGAAGCCCAGTTTCACGCTGCCGCCCCAGTCGGAGAATTCGCGCACTGCGGCGCCACCCTGTACATAACCGTAGGGACCAAGGAACACCGTGCCGCCCCAACGCAGAGATCTCATGTAGTAGCCGCCGGCAACCGCAGCAACGGCGTCGAGCCGGGGGCTCAGCGGTGCGGTGGCGCGTGCGCCGAGTTCAAAGGCGTAGACCGCGGATTTTCCGTCGCCTGCGATGTCTTCGAAGTCGTCCTGCAGGTCCCCGAACCCGGCCTGGAAGCCGAGGAACGGCGTGAACCGTTCGCCCATGGCGTAGCCCACGGCCAGGTCGACCATCATCATGTCGGTGAAATAGTCACGGAATCGAGTGTCGCTGCGTTTGTAGCCGACGTCGAAGAGCATGACCCAGGTATCCTCGAGGGTGGCTTCGCTCACCGGGATGACGGGTAGATCGTCGCGGGGTTCGATCTGATCGGCGCGCAGGGCGGTTTCCGGCCAGACCAATCCCGGAGGCGGCGACGCGAGAGTCGTCGTGACCCGCTCGCCAGAAGCCAGCGATGCTTGCCAGGATATCCACGTCGCAGCCGGCACATTGCGCTCCCGAAGGATCGGACCGTCGGCCCCGGGCAAGGTGATGCGGGCCACCAGTACCCCGGCGGCGGTCCGCACGAAGACGACCTGGCTCAGATCGGACAGTTCCGGGAAAATCCCCCAGCGTGCAGCTTCCTCGGCGTCGACGACCTCCCCCACCGAGGCGTGAAGCGTCAGGACATGTTCGGCTGGAACGGCACGGGCCGTCGTCGCGGGCAGAGTCAGAGCCAGCAGCATCAGAAGGAGTGAGTTCGGGCGCATTGGATCTCCATCAGCTTGCCGAGCAGGACGGATTGGCGTACGGTTGGTCCGCACACACCGGATTACACGATGGGTTCACCCCATAAGATAGGGATGATCATGACCACGAACGAGCGCAGCATGGATCCGACCCGGGACCTCCCGCGCGCCAAGGAACTCCTGCCCATCCTCTGGCACATCATCGACCGCTGGCATGAAGCCGAGACGGGAATCAAAGACTGGGAGAACGCCGTACGCGCCGTACAACCGGAACATACGGGATGGGCAGGGTATGCCGAACTGCTCCAGTTGATCAACACCTTCCAATGGCACGAGGAGGACCGCAGCCACGCCTATGAAGCCGGCGACGAGATTCTTGCCTCGGTCAAGCGTTCCATCGACGCATCCAACGCCCGTCGCGTCAAAACCATCGACGCGCTCGATGTGCACATCTGGCAAGCCCTGCAAACGGCAGGTCTGCCGAACCCCGACGCCCCTCTGCACTCGGAATCGCCGGCGAGCATCGTCGACCGCATCAGCATCCTCGCCCTGAAGCTCTACCACATCCGCGAAGAGCTTTCCACAGCCGGCGGCACCTCGGCCGAGGAAGTTCTTCATGAGCGTGTCGAGGGAATCAGCCAACAGATGGACGACCTGGCCTTATGCATAGATCAGCTCTTCGCCGACATTGCCGCAGGACGACGACGCATGAAGCTGTACCGGCAGGTGAAGGTGTACATGGATCCCAAGACCGGGCGCTATCACTCCGGCCTGACCGACAGCGGCCCCCGGCCCACGGTCAACGGAACAGAGTCTTGAGGGAACTCCAGCTCTCGTCTTGTGTCGGGGTGATGCCCGTAGGGATCACCTGGAGCGGCAGACCCGTCATGATCCAGGGATCGCCTTCGCAGTCAACCGCCGCAGCGAGGGTCGCCACGCCGAGATAGAACGGTCCCGTAGGTTCATATATCCAGTTGAATTGCACTTCCGCCAGCACGATGAAATTTCCGGATACGCAGATATCGGCAGTGGAATGAACCGCGATGGTGGGATTGCCCTCGTGCTGCAAAGTCTCGCTCAACAGCGTCTGCACATAGTAGGCAGGCGATCCACCGCAACAGCTCCCGAGCAGCGCCCAGTCGATCGCTGCAAGCTCGAAGGGCAGGACGGCCAGATCGGGACCGGTCACGAAAACGTAGAGGGAAAAGTCATCGCCGAAGGGCACGGTAATCTCGCCGATATATTCAGTTGGTGAGGCCGAGAGACCGAGAGCGGAGTAGGAGCTCTGGGCGGCGACAGGCAACGCGGCCAGCATGATGACGAGCACCAGCAGGCTTCGTTTCAAAGAAACAGAGAAGAATGCCACTCCGAGTCCTCCAGGTCGATAGAGTCGGCTACAGCGCGGCGGTCCGCCCATACATTGTAGACTATTTTTATCCCATACCGCAACCAATGCGCTGGGAAATCAGATTCTGGAGAGGAAGAACGCCGCCTGATCACCCTCGCCGGCGTTGTTGAGCCGCAAAGCGTCGTCGCTCCAGGCAGCAATCTCGCCGGGCGTGAATAGAGGGTCGGCAGCATCCGAGCCGTGGGAACCCGTCCCACGCAGAGGAATCCCCCGGCGGTACTGTTCACTCCCCCAAAACTGGAATGCCGTGGAATCGTAATCGACAGCATCGATTCTGAATCCGGATCCGGCAGCCAAGCGACCAACCGCATCGTTCGTGAAGAGAAAGAGATGGCGCGGCGCATCGAGTTGAACCCAATCGACGCCGTAGCGACGCCAAGCCGCGGAATCAGCCAAGGGAACCCTGATCAGGACATGCCCCCCCGGAGCGGTGAGCCGTGCCAGGTCGGTGAAGGTGCCGACGGGATCGGGCATATGCTCGAATGAGTGGTGGAGCATGATCAGGTCCCAAGCGCCGTTGAGTCCTCCGAGGTCCGTCTTGAGGATCCTCAATCCGGCACCGTGATCGATCTCAGCGTCCACAAAGGGATCGGCACCGGTCAGATGGCGGCAACCGTCGCGTTGCATCTCCATCAACAGCTCGCCATGGCCGCAGCCTACATCGAGGATCGTGGCATCGAGCCCCAGGCCCAGACGCTCTAGCCAGAGTAGGTTGTGTGATGGCCCGGTTCGCCGCAGAACCAGGGATCCCAGCAGATCGCCGCCGCCGAGGTGAGCCTTTCCCCTGCGCATCTTCAGCCAGGTCGTCAGCATTTCCCAACGAGGTCGGCGACCGGCGTCGTACGAGTAATAGTCCGGTGGGTAGTGGGCCGACAGGTCGTCGGGCACGTTCAGCAGCTGCAGAGTGCCGCAGACCGGACACTCGCGATACGTGTAGGACCCGCCGCGACCGAACATCATTTCCCGGGCCTGATGGAGCGTCGCTTCGCCGTCGTGTCCGCACACCCTGCAACAGGTCATGAACCGTCTCCCATGAGCTCCTCGAGGGCTTCGAGATCGTCCGGCGTGGTCACCTTGATGTTCTCCAGCTCCCCTTCCACAAGCACCGGTAAGTGTCCTGCTGCGGCCATCAAGCCGCCGTCGTCCGTGGTGTCGCTACCGATTTCGTGAGCGCGACGGTGCGTCTCATAAAAGGCTTCCCAACCGAACACCTGAGGTGTCTGAACGGCGCGGAGTTCGGCGCGGGGCAGGTAGTCGATCGTGCCCGAGGTTTCGTCGAAGCGGATCGTGGTATCGACCACGGGCACAGCAGGCAGCGCTCCTCCGTGAGTGGATGCAGCCGCGGCCAATCGCTCGAGCAGTTCCGCGGATGCGAAGGGTCGGGCTGCATCGTGCACGGCGACGAGATCGCCGGGGGCGGGTGCCGCCTCCGAGACCGCCAAAGCCTCCAGGGCGTTCCAGGTCGAGGCGGTACGGGTGTCGCCACAGCGTACGACACTCCAGGGGACCGGAATCGGAGCTTCGTTGAGCAACCCGTTCATGACCTCGTGCCAGCCGTCGGGACAGGTCACCGTGAGGCTCACCGTATCGGGGTGCTCGAGGAGCGTCATGACGCTCCACAGCACCAAGGGCGTGCCGCCTATCTCCCGAAACTGTTTGGGCATTTCCTGATCGTCGCGACGGGCCCGGGAGCCGCTGCCGCCGGCGAGGATCACCAGATGCAGATGGGTCGACATATCGTCTCCGATCATCCCGATGAGGAACGGGTCCGCTCGAGGGCCAGCTCAACCGCTTCGGTCACCGTAGCAGCCGCCGCGAGCTGCAGCCCCTGCTCCGTGCGACGCTCGGTCTTCGCTGCGGCGACCACGGCGCGCTTGAAACCGAGTCGGGCCGCTTCCTTGAGACGCGAAGTCCTGTCGGCGACATCGCGGACGTCGCCGGTCAGGCCCACTTCGCCGACGAGCAACGTGTCGGCGGGTATGGGGATCTCCCGCAGCGACGAGGCCAGAGCCGCACAGATGGCCAGATCGGCGGCGGGATCGTCCAAACGAGCACCGCCGGCCACCTTGACGAAGAGGTCGCAACCGGCCAGATCAAGCCCTGCACGTTTTTCGAGAATGGCCGCGAGCAGGGCCACACGCTTGCTGTCCACACCCTGTACAACCCGCTGGGCGGTACCGTAATGGCTGGGAGAAACGAGGGCCTGCACTTCGATCAAGAACGTCCGTGAACCGTTGCGTACGGCGCAGACGGCGGAACCGGGCTCGTCGCCTCGGCGGCCGCTGAGGAACAGGGCGCCGGCTTCGTCCACCGGCACCAAACCGTCGCCGCGCATCTCCATGACGGCCAGCTCGCCGGTGGCGCCGAAACGGTTCTTCACCGCCCGCACCAGACGAATAGCGCCGCCGCCGGTGCCTTCGAAGGCCAGCACCGTGTCGACCATGTGTTCGAGCACCTTCGGCCCGGCCAGATCACCCGATTTGGTCACGTGGCCCACAAGGAACACGGGGCAGCCACCGGTGCGCGCGAAGTCGGCCAGTACGCCGCCGCAGTAGCGGACCTGGCTGACGCTGCCCGGGAAGGCGTCGATCTCGCGGCTGTGGAGGGTCTGCACAGAGTCGGCGATCACCACGCAGGGACCTGGGTGGGCTTCGCGGTCAGCGTAGAGGGCCGCAATCACCTGCTCGAGTTCAACGTCGTTGAGGATCTGAAAACCCTCCTCCTTCTGCGGATCGAAGCCGAGGCGCTCGCTGCGCATGCGGATCTGGGAAGGGGACTCCTCCCCCGCCACGTAGATCACACGCACACCGGCACGGACCCAGTCGAGGGCCAGTCCGGTCAGGAGTGTGGATTTGCCCACGCCGGGCTCGCCGCCGAGCAGAACCACCGAGCCGTTGACCAGCCCGCCGCCGAGTACGCGCGAGATTTCCTCCGGGTGAACGGGCAGGCGTTCGTCGCGGGCCGAGCCGATTTCGCGCAGGGGAATCGGCCGTACCACTTCTCGCGTCGGCCCTTCGCTGCGGCCACTGCGGAATCCGGCGCCGCGGCCCTTTCCTTCGGCTTTGGCAAGCTTCATCTCGGCAAATGAATTCCACTCTCGGCACTGGGGGCACTGGCCCAGCCAGCGGTGCTCCTCCTGGCCGCAGTTGCCGCAGACGTACAGACTCGATGTCTTGGCCATGGACAGGTCCCTTCGGGTTGGATCGGGCCGGGGGAGGATAACCGCTCGGGGGGCGCTGTACAAGCACCCCCCGTTGGGGAATCAGCGGGCCAGAGTCACCTTGCGTTCCTGGACCACACCGTCGGCACGAAGCCGGAGCATGTAGACGCCGCTGGCCGCCTCGCGGCCCTCGTCGTCGCGGCCCAGCCAAGTGACGGCATGGTGGCCCGGGGGCAGTTCGGCACCGCTCAGCAAGGTACGGACCCGGCGACCCTTGAGGTCGAAGATCTCGAGGCGAGGAGACGCCGGCCTGGCCAGAGAGAAGTGGATCTCCGTCCGCGGGTTGAACGGATTCGGCGAGGCGAAACCCAGGGCCGTCTTCAGACGCGGCGTGTCGTCCACGGACAGAGGAGGCACCGGCATCACCAGATGAAGGGTCCAGTCATTGAGCACGCCTATGTCGCCGCTCACGCGATCGCTGACACGGAGAGTCCAGGTGCCGACGACCGCCTCGCCTATAAAATCGGCGAGAGCGCCGGGACCGTCCACGTCGAGGGTCGTATCCCAGGTGCCCACAAGGTCTGCCGATGAGCCGCCGCTGCGGTCGTGGAGGCGCACGATCGTTCCGGTGGGCGATTCGAGTTCCACAACGAGATCGCCGGTCCAGGGATGGGTCAAATTGATCGAAAGCGTCACCGCGGATACGTGGCTGTTGAGAGCAACGTCCACCGCAGCGGACACGCCGGCGGTGTCTCCGTCGGGAATCGCCAACGGTCCGGTCCAGGTCTCATCAGCGGTCAGGGCGATCAACAGCATGTGCTCGGCGATCACGCTCCCGCCTTCGCTCAACTCCACGGCCACAGCCTCGGAGATGAAACCGGCGGCGGATGCCGTGACGGTGTAGTTCCCCGCATAGAGCCCACCGATGCTCCACGAGCCGTCGCTGCCGGTAACGGCAGATTCTCCGGTCTGGAGCGTCACCACGGCGCCGGAGAGCGCATCGACAATGTCGCCTTCCAGATACCAAACCACACCACTGATGGTCCCGTCGGCGGAGCCCTCGGACGCCAGCAGCCAGGCCGCGGCATTCTCGATCAGGTGCCGCGCAGCCACGGTGTCGGCCAGGGCGGCCAGGTTGCAGGCCAGCACGACGGATTGACCGGCCTGGGGCGCCGGCGTGTCATCGTAGGCCAGCATGCCGGCAGCACCTGAGAATCCTGTAGTTTCGAACACGACGACGGCTTCAGGGTCGGGATCGAGGGCGTCCTGATCGCCGTAGACTCCGTAGTTCAGCCCCAGCACCGCGGGCATGGCATGGGGTGTGGTGGCCAGGGGATGAAACTCCTGACCGCTGGCGATCTGCAGGTCTCCGGCACTGTCTCCGCGCCAAGCGGACACGTGCATCACGGTGTCGGCGAAGTCCGGATAACCGGGAGTGTTCAAGGCGTCGTAACCCATCTCGCCGCCCTCGAGAATCAAGCGTCCGCCCTGTTCGATCCAGGTCCGTATCACCCCACGCTGGGTTGTATCGGCCACAGGGGCCGTGTTGCCGCCGCTGGCGACGGCCAGCACCTGCACCCCGTCCAGATCGAGGGTCGTGAACGCCGCCCAGGTCTGTTCGTGAACGACGTAGCCTGCATCGCGCAACCAGCGTGTCATGTCCAGCGCCGAGGTCTTAGATGGAGAGGCCGCCGCAGCCAGGGGTTGCTTGGCGTCGTCGAATTTCAGGTCGGTGCCGGCCTTGGCGGCGGTGTCGTCCACCACGAGGACCACGCCGAGGGCGTCGATCACCACGAAGATGTGGGGACCCGACGTGGAGGTATTCGCCGCGGTTGAGGCGTCGACAGCCGTGACGGTGTAGGTTACGGCGTCTCCTACCGACACCAAGCCCGCGTCGAGAGGAAATGCTGCGGACCAATGGCCGGGCGTCGTCTCGGCCAGGCCGAACACAGGTTGAGGAACTCCATTGAGATCCCAGCTCACATCCACCCAACCCATGCCCAGGTTGTCGGTCGCCAGGACCGCAGCCGTCGGCGGCCATGTTGAGAGGGGCTGCGGGCCCAGAGGCGCATGGCTCAGGACGGGGGGCGTGAGGTCGGGTCCAACGTGGAAACCGAAGGACGTGTCCGGAGCGTCGATGGGCAGCAGAGTGACGATACCCAGTACGTCGGCGGCCTCGAAGGAGTACGCAATGTCGCTGCCAGCCGGCTGGCCCGGAATGTCTGCAGTGAAGAGGTCGCCGCCGGCCGACGTGAGTGAGACATCCTGCCACGGTCCGCCGTCGACACGCCAGTGAAGCAGCAGGCCGGCGGGATCTAGGGCTTCACGGTCTGTGATCGTCGCCGTCAGAGTGTAGGGTCCGACGGTGTCTTCGATGTCGCCTATCGGCTCGTGGGTGATCGACGCACCGAAGTAGTGCACGGCGGCCCATGCATCGAGAAGGCCCCAGCCCAGGTCGTTGTCAGGAGTTCCGGCCCGGCTCGCTGTCATACGCAGGGCTTCACGTACCTGCATGGGAGTGAGTTGAGGCACGCGCGAAAGCACCAAGGCCGCCACGCCGGAGGTCAGGGGACAGGAGAACGAGGTGCCGGAAACTGACAGGTACGCCGCCGGATCGCTGGGGCTGGCAACGTGGTTGCCCTGCCCGCGGGCCGAGACATCTGGTTTCGTGCGGCCATCGGCGGTGGGGCCCGGCGAGGAGAAGTAGGTGAGGTTGCCGTCGGGGTCCACCGCACCTGTGGTGATCACGCTGTCGCCGTCGGCGGGAGCAATGATGTGACCCCAGGCATTGGCCCGCTCGTTGCCCGCCGAATTCACCACGACGATGCCCTTGGCCACGGCCAGGTCAGCAGCGATGGTGCAGGGCGCCGTGGCGCCGTCCAGATCGTCGAACACGTACCAGTCGTAATATCCCAGCGAGCTGCTCGCCACATCGATGCCGAAGGTGTCGAGCCACTCGATGCCGGCCACCCAGTTGTCCTCTTCGACAGGCAGTTCATCGGCCACGTCTTCGGTCTTGGCCAAGACGAAAGAAGCGCCGTAGGCCGGGCCCACCAATGTACCCGGATTGTAGCCGCCCACGGTCGAGAGGGTCATGGTGCCGTGATTGCGGGCACTGGACGGGTCGCCGGTCTCGTTGTCCACCACGCCGTCGTTGTTCACGAAGTCCCAGGCGTCGATCACGTTCACCGCAGCCAGAGCCTCGTGAAGCACGGAGAATCCCGTATCGAGCATGCCGATCAGGACGCCCTGACCGTGCCAGCCGGCGTCGTGAACCGCCGTCACGTTGATCTGCTCGAGTTCGGCGAGGCTACCGCCGTAATCGAGGGCGGTGGTCGCCTTGCCGGCACGGAAGCCGCCGCCGGCAGGAGCCGGAACGGCCGGCAGCGGAGACCGTCGCGAATGGCGGACGAGTTCCACTCTGCGGACGAAGGGCATCGCAGCCAGGGTACGGATCTGAGCCGGGGTAGCGTCGAAGCTGGCCGCATTGAGCCAACGGCTCTCCCGGCGCGGTACGGCGCCGGTAGCGGCAACCGCAGCGGTGTAGGGGCGATGCAGGGGCAGGTCGGTGGCGTCGACCAACCGTCCGTCCTTGTCGGCGGCGACCTTGGCGCGCCGCTTGCGCGCACGTTCCCCGAGACCGTCCTCGGTCCTCTGCAGGGCGGCTGCGAGGGCGGGGCCATCGACGCCTTTGTCCGTAAAGTGGACCCAAACTGCCAAAGTGCCGTCAGCCGCCTGCGCAGGAGAATCACCAACGGCCAGGGCTCGCTGCAGACCCGGCGTCAACGTCTCCTGGAGAGGAACACCGTCCACAGCGGCGGCCACGACCGGTGCGATCACGGCCAGTAAGAACGACAGACAGACTCGGCGCATGGACGTCTCCTCGGTTCGGCGGGTCGCACGATGATACCATGAATCTAGACCCGATCGAAGATCCGGGCTAGACTCCGGCCCGATTCGGAGGTGAGGGATGACAAAGATGATCCGACACGGTCTCGCCCTGGGCAGCGGCGGCGCCCGCGGTCTTGCCCACGCCGGCGTCCTTTCCGTGCTTCACGAAGAGGGATTGGCTCCACACATCGTGGCCGGCACCAGCATGGGAGCCATTGTCGGCGGCATCTATGCCGAGACGGCCGATCCCCGTACGACCTGGCGGCGACTCGCCGCCTTCGTCCAGGACCCGGAATTCCTCGACACCTGGGCCCCTTTCATCGCCAAGGGCTCGGGAGAAGACGGTCCCCAGGGACCCATCCAGAGCCTCGTCTCATCGCTGAACCGCCGCTTCATGCAGATCCGCACCGTGACTCGTCCGGCCCTGGTCGACGCCGACAAGCTGCGCCGCCCGTTGGAAAAACTGTTCACGGCCCGCGACTTCCGCGAGTTCGTCATACCGTTCGCCGCGGTGGGCATCGACCTGATCGGCGGCGAGCGGGTGGTGTTTCGTGAAGGCAGCGTCATCGAAGCTGTGTACGGCAGCGCGGCGATCCCCGGCGTGTTCCCGCCCCTGGTCAAGGACGGCATGCTGATCGTCGACGGCGGCGCACCGTTCCGAGTGCCCCTGAACACCTGCCGCGAGATGGGCGCCGACATCGTCATCGCCGTGGACATCCCCGGCTTCGAATCCAGCAAACACGAATACCGCACGGGACTGGACATCATGTTCCGCTGCGACGCCCTGGCCCGCGAACGCCTCGACGCCTTCGTCATGGCCAACGCCGACGTGGTGATCCGCCCCGATGTGTCGGACTACCACTGGGCCGACTTCCGCTGCAGCGACGATTGTCGCCTCCGCGGCGAGGAGGCGGCACGCAGAGCAGTGCCGGAGATCCGGGCCGCCATCGCGGGCGCCTACGAGCAGCAGTGGGGCTGGCGGTCCCGACTGCGCAGGGTGTTCGGCGGCGCCTGAGGCGTCATCCGCGGAGCCAACGGGGCGGCGAAAGCGTTGTGGGACGGCGACCGTAGAGCAGATCGTCCATGGTCAGCGCCACTCGCCGCGTCCAGCCGTTGCGCCGCAATCCGGACCGCACGACAGCATGCACTGCCGTATCCGGATGGCTGTAAGGACATACCTTCACGCACTGTCCGCAATCGGTACCCACGCTGCACCAGTAGGCGAAACAGGCGTCCTGGTCGATGCGCCAGCGCCGTCGGCCGTCGGCTTCGGCCCGCGGTCCGCGCGGGATGGCTTCGCTGGGACAAACGTCGGCGCACTTCTCGCAGATGGCGCAGAAGTCCAATACCGACGGTTCGTCGGCGGCCCTGTCGGCGACCAGCGGCAGATCGGTGGTCACCACGACCAGGCGCACCCGCGGTCCGAGATGCGGCGTCATCAACAGTCCCATACGGCCGATCTCTCCGAGTCCCGCATCGCGGGCCACCAGCGGACAGATCACTTTGTAATTGGCGTCGATATGAGCTTCCGCGGGCCAGCCCAGCCGACGGATCGCCTCGGCCATCTGCACCGCGATCGCCCCACCATCGAGATACTGCTGGGCCGATTCCATGATCGTGGGTCCGTCCGGCGCCGAAGCCATTTGCCTGTGGTCCATCTCCACGGCGATCGCCACCGCCCAGCGGTGTTCGGGTTCGATGGTCTCGCCCCAGCGTGGTCCGCGCCCCTTGACGGAGTAGTAATGTACGGGACGCGTTGCGGTCACGCCGCAGGCCACAGCACCCAGCTTGTGGGACCAACCCTTCAGGAAGCGGGTTGCATGGTCCGGAGCGATGTCTCGCCTCACATCGGCGACGTCGCCCTCGGTCAGGGGCGTCAAATGCTCCACGGCCGCGAAGCTGGCCGCCGCCGCGGCGAAACTCAGGGGCTCGTACTTCACCGACCGTTCCGACATCAGGCCGGGCTTGGCGCGGAAACGATCATCAGCCGGGCGATGTTCAGGATGAAGCTCGTAGTAGGTTTCGAAGCGTCCGCCCCCCGGCTCGAGGGCGGCGCGCGAGAACATGATGGTGCGTTCATCGATGCGTGCACCGGCGGCGACGGCAGGAATCCGGGGACGACGTCCCGGCACGACGAGCGACACGCCGAAAGCGGCGGTGGCGACCAACAACGTCCAGCCGAGTATGGCGCGGAGCGGCGCATCGAACCAGGCGGTCAGCAGATACGGCAACGGCAGGACAACAGCGAACAACGCGGCTCGACCTCGCGCCACGAACTCCCGCTCGAAGTGAGAGACGAACGCAAGCACGAGAAATGCTACGGCGAACACGCCGCCCGTCAGCAGCAGCAGGAAGGTCACGATCCCTCCGAAGTTGAGGCCCCACCGTCCCCTTCGGTCGAGCGAACCGACCGAACATAGGGGACGGACCGGAGACGATCAACAACCGTCATCCCGGCACGAATGCCTCCGGCGATTGCTCAACGCGGCGTTCGAGCTTATCATCGGCTGGTCCCGAACCGGAGGTCCCTGCGTGATCCGATCGCCCCGCTTCCTTGCCGTGCTCGTCTTGACTCTGACCGCCTTGCTTGCCGGGTGCAGCAGCAAAGACGACGCTGACAAGACCCCCCGCAGTCTTCTGATCGTGGGCATCGACTCCGCCGACTGGGCCCTGCTCGATCCGATGCTCGACGCCGGCCGCCTGCCTCACCTGGCCGCCTTCCGGGAGCAATCCGCTTCGGGACGCATGGAGACCCTCGTGCCTCTGAACAAGTCGCCCATCCTGTGGGCCTGCATGAGCACCGGCGTACGCCCCGAGATCCACGGCATCGGGGGCTTCGTCGAGGGTGAGCGGCAAGACATCGTCGGGGCCGCGAGCTGGAAAGCACCTGCATTGTGGGACATCGCCGGTGCCTCGAACCTCACCACCATGCTCCTCGGCATGTGGTCCACTCACCCGGCCCGACCTATCGAAGGCGTGATGGTCAGCGATTTTCTCCCCTACGGACACGGCCGCGACCGTGCCCACGACGGCCTCGTGTTTCCCGACAGCCTGACCGACGGGGTCCTCGCCCGTTCGGTCGATCCCGAAGCATTGGACTGGAACGCCCTGGCGCGCTTCTTCCCTGACGGCGTGATCGAGGAAGCCCTGCGCGACTACCCGAGCATCATGACGGACCTTCGTCATATCTACGCCGCCGATCTCGGATACCTGGAGGTCGCCCGCTGGCTCCACGCCGAACACCCGACCGACATCACGTTCTTCTATCAACGCGGTCCCGACATGATCAGCCACGAGTTCTGGATGTACATGGATCCCGACAAGACCACCCGCACGGTCTCCCAACGCCAGCGCGAGATCTTCGGCGAAGTGGTGACCCGCTATTACGAATTCGCCGACGAAGTCCTGGGCGATGTCCTCGCGTGGTTCCCGGCGGACCAACAGACCGTCGTGGTTTCGGATCATGGTTTTTGGGGTCCGCGCAAATCGGGAAAGAAGGGCACCGAGGAGCACAGCAAATGGGGCATCTTCCTGGTGCGCAGCCCCCTCTACCAGGCCGGAGCTCGATTCGACAACCTGCACATCTACGATGTATTCCCCACGCTGCTGGCCCTGATCGGTCTGCCAGCCAGCTCGGAGATGCCCGGTCGCGTGCTCCCCGACGCCCTGACCAGCTTCGGACAGGCCGTCGTGGAGCATCTCGAAACCCACCGCATCGACAGCTATCAGGCTCTGCGCCCGAATGTCACAGTGGACGGAGAGGTCGATCCAGCGGTGGGCGACGAGATCCGTCGTCAGCTCGAATCCCTCGGCTACATCAACTAGCGAGAACTGGAACGATTTCTGCCTGTTTCTCTCCGGAATTCGGATTATCTTGGGAATCCAAGGGGAATTGCACCTGAACTGGAGGGACAACATGCAGAAATCAGCGAACGTGTTGATGTTGATGATCGCAATCATCGCCATGGCAACGACCGCCCAGGCTACTCACGGCTTCAAGAACGACTGGCTCGACCAGTATCCCGATGCCTGTGCCACACTGACGGCTCAGATCAACAACTGCAGCGCCTGCCACGGCACCAACTATGAGCAGGATTTCCTGGACAACGGCGAAAGCTGGGCGGCTATCGAGGGGCTCGACTCCGACGGCGACGGCCAGCTCAACGGCTATGAGATCGCCAACTGTACGAAGCCTTGGGATGCCTCGTCCCTCGTGGGGAACGATGAGAACACCTGGAGCGGGATCAAGAATCTCTGGCGGTGAGATCTCGCCTGTAAGTCATGAAGGGCCGGCACTCGATGTGCCGGCCCTTTTCGCGGTCTTCTCCCTCCAGGGAAACAGACCCCCGCACTGATATTCTAGCCGGATCTCACTTCACCAGCGTCATTCTCCCGGTCTGCATCTCGTCGCCCGTCTGCAGGTGGTAGAGATATACGCCACTACTCAACTGCGAAGCATCGAAGGAGACCGTATGATCTCCAACGGCGACGGCGTGATCCACGAGAGTCGCCACATGCCTGCCACGCACATCGGTCACGGTCAATCGCACGATTCCTGGCCGACCCATGCTGAAGGGAATCACTGTCAGCGGATTGAAGGGGTTCGGCCGATTGCGGCCCAGCCATGTGGTCGGCAGCTGTGGCGTGAAGCCGCCGTCACCCGGTTCGACCTGGCTGATGCCGCTGAAGGCTGATCCGAAGAGACCCTGATTTGACGTCGCGATCATGCCGCCTTGAGCGCTCAGTTTCAGCGACGTCACGACTGCCCTGTTGATAGGACTGTCCTCGGTGATGTCGTTGAACGTAGCACCATCATCGGTCGACTTCAGCAACCGCGTTTCATGCCGATGAGCAATGGTATCATCGGTCTCTATGGCGAGATAAAGGGAGCCGTCGGCCCCATACCCCATGCCGTCGAACTGTACGAACCAATAGGAGTCGAGAGCGGCGTAGGCTGCGGGCATCAGGTCGGTCCAGGTGGCACCGCCATCGGTGGTGCGCAGCAATTCGTTCCAGCCTGGAATGATATAGGCACCCGTGACGGTGGATGCAACGCCAGGCTCGTTAGCCGTCGTGGTCGTGATCGGCGACCAGGTCACGCCATCGTCGACGGACTTGCGAAGCCCCTGCCATCCAGAGGCGTAGAGGGTGCCGTCGCCTGCCACGGCAAGGGGGCCGAAGCCGCCGGCGCCACGGAGCGTCCAGCTGGTCCCATTGTCCGTGGATACGAACAGACCCAGACCGTCATGACCGGCGTAAAGTGTGCCTCCGCGTTCGAAGATGCGGTTGAACGTATTGAAACTGGTTGCGGCGTCGAGTCCTGTCGACAAGAACCAAGAGGCGCCATGGTCATCTGTGTAGTAGGCCTCGGGTTCGCCGCTCGCCGCGCGGCCGAAGAGGATCACCCGACCGGTCGCTGTGGCCCGGAGCGCCGCTGTCTGCTGGGCCACTCCGCCCGGCATATCGAGACGGTGCCAGGATCCGTCCATGTCGTGCCAGATCCTACCGCTGCTGAGAATCCAGACCGTGTTGTCGGGGTCCACGTCGGCGTCGATCATGATGTTGGCCCAAAGTCCCGACGTCGCCGGGGTCCATGACTGTCCCTCGTCTTCGCTGATCCTGAGACCGTCTTTCGTGCCAGCCAAGAGACGCTCGCCGCCCGTGAAGAACAATGGCTCGGGCCAGGAGACATCTAGGGAGTACGGCGTGAACGATGCCCCGCCGTCGGTCGAAACAACAATGCCCGCCCCCCTTGTCATGGCCATGCGGTTGGCCGGTCCGAGAGTCAGGTGGTGAAGAGGAGTATTGGACGGAGTTTCGTAGACAAGGGTGCTTGAAGCACCAAAGTCGGTGGTCGTGCGCAGGTAACCCTTATTGAAATAGTTGTGGCCGAACCACAGAGTGCCGTCCGCTGCGAACTGGGCGCTGAATAGATCTCCGTAGACGCCGGCGATCTGCTGTTCTACCCAGGTGGCGCCGAAGTCGTGCGAGACAAGGAACCAGATGCCCCCCGCTCGTTCCATGTGCGCGACCATCGTGCTGTCGACGGGATTCACATGCAGGTCGACGATGTCGTCCCAATTGCCGGAGTCGGTGAACACTTCCGTCCAGGTGGCGCCTGCGTCGATGCTGCGGTGGATCTGCAGCGACGTAGCTGCCACCAGTGTGTCCCCCACCGCGACGACCGACTCGAGGCCGAAGGGCCAGGCAACCCGGGTCCACGACATCAGATCCGGCGACGCGCGGTACGCATACTCCATGACAGCGTAGACGGCGCCATTTGACATCTCCACAGCGTCGAAATGGATGTCGTTGCCTGCGTTGGGATCGTCCAGGGAACCTAGACCGCTGAAGGTCCAGGTCGAACCCTCATCCATCGACACGAAAAGTCCGCCCTGATTGCCCGCGAAAATGGGCCCTGATGGCAGGCGCTGCAGTTTGGTGAATTCGCTGAAGTAGGGACTCTCGTGCAGATCCCAAGCCGCATGAGCCGCCGTGGCGACTAGAACCATGAGTGATAGAGTCATCAGGACTATAGGCATGTTCCACCGTCGATCATTCATAGGATGCACGATCATTCCGTTTCTCCTCAGGGTCGGTTAGCGGTGCGGTTGACGACCTCGGATCGGATCAGCACCGTCAATACAACCCTGAAATAATCGCCTATCCTCTCGGCGCCGACAATACGACACATGCCTTATTCAGCCCGGACCAACCCAACTTGATGGCCTTCGTGAAAACCATCAGAATCGCCATCAATTGTCGAACTTCTGGAACACACCCTCGCTTTTCGCTGATGATTAGATGATGCCGTGCCGAGTCGCTTTGTTGACGGCCCGCATCTTGTTGTTCACCTGGAGTTTGGGATAGATGTTCTCAATGTGCTTACGCACTGTGGCCGGCGCGATGAAAAGGTTGGCGGCGATCTCCTGGTACTCGAGGCCCTGACTGAGCTGTTCGAGGACTTCGATCTCCCGCGGCGTGAGGGCGAAATCGGTTGGAACCGGTGCAAGGTCTGAGCGGGACGGATCGCGCAGCAATTTCAAGGACTTGGCGGCGATGGTGGGTGACATCGGCGCCCCCCCGGCCATGATCGACACGATGGCGTCACGGAGGGCGGGCGGCGTCTCATCCTTCAGCAGATAGCCCATGGCTCCGGCGCGGATGGCCTGGAATATCCGCTTTTCATCGTCGAATACAGTGAACATGATCACCTTGACGTGGGGAAAGCGCTCGCTGACCTCTGCGGTGGCTTCGATGCCGTCCATCACTGGCATCTCGATGTCCATCAGCACTGCATCGACACCCGGATGTTCCGTCAGGCGATCGAGAAGCTCCCGCCCGTCGACGGCATGGAATTGGAACGAAAAGGCATCCGGAAACAGGGCGAGCTTGTCCTGGACGGCTTGGGCCAGGAAAGGCTTGTCCTCGGCCAGGGCGACGCGGATGGTCATGTCGGTCTCTCCCGTTGAAGTAGGCCCATAGTCTAGCCGAATCGCCCACGGCCCCCCATACGGCACCTGTCCTATTCGGGGGGGAGCCTGCAAGTGATCTTGGTTCCGGAGGAGTTGCTTTCCAGCTCGAGCTCGCCACCGACCTCTGCGCAGCGTTCCCGCATATGGACCAATCCACCTACATGGTCCACCGCAGCTTCCCCGAACCCGGGGCCATCATCGGCAATCACGAGAGTCAAGCCGTCTCCCTCGGTCTCAAGAAGAACGACGATCCGTGCTGCCTCGGTGTGCTTCATGGCGTTCTGGACCGCCTCCTGGACGATCCGGTAGAGGTTCAGCATGCGGGGAGACGAAAGCGACGGCGACGAATCGGCTTCGCGGCGGATATCCAGATCCAGAGTCTGTCCCGCCGAGGAGCATTGCCTCTTTAGTTCATGCAGCTTCTGAACCAGGGCGTCGAGTCCTTCCCCCTCGTGCTTCATCGCCCAGACCGTCTGCCGCAACTCGTCGAGGGTGGTACGGCCGAAGGCGCTGATGTCGTCCAGCCGGCCGGGCAGGTCCTCGGCTCCGACGCCGTGGGCGAGATTGTCCAGCGAACTGATCAGGAACGTGAGCTGGGCCCCGATGTTGTCATGGAGCTCCCTCGCGATGCGCAACTTCTCGTCGGCCATGCTCTGCTCGTACTCCGCCCGACGTAGTTGGGCCCGCAGCTCCATTTCACGTTTCAACTGGGTTCGTTTGAGGTGCTGATACCGGGCGAATCCGCCTCCGAGGGCCGCGACCAGGATCAAACCGATCCCCAACACCAGCACCTGACGCGTCCGCGCGGCGATGGCCAACTTGTTTTCGGCGATCTCACGGTCCTTCTTCTCCGTCTCGAACTCGATCTCCAGCGACGCAATGCGCTCGTTGGTCTCGACCGTGACCAGACTGTCCCGGTAGGCAGCGAAGCGACGTTGACTCTCATAGGCCCGTCGGTAGTCCTGCCGCTGCTCGTAGACGGCGGCGAGCTGTTCGTAGCAGTGAATCAGAAGATAGCTCTGATCGGCGGCGCCCGGCATGGTCAGGCATTCTCGGTAGCGCCGTTCGGCCTCTTCCAGATCTCCCCGGGCCTGATTCAGGTCCGCCCAATGGACGTTGTTCAACAACCGTCCGTAGGTGTCGAGAGGGTTCTGACGGTAGGCGTCGGAACGGGTGAGCAGAGAATCCGCCGCAGCGAACTCGCCTCGGGCCGCATGAATGCTCGCAAGATTGTTGAGGCTGAAAGGGATCCCCATGCTGTCGTCGAAGGCCGTCTTGAACTCGAGAGCCCGGCGGTAATAATAAGCCGCACTGTCCGGTTCCGCGTTCATCTCCTGCAGCACGCCGAAGTTGTCATAGAGAGAGCACAGAACGACCCTGTAATCTTCCCGTTCGGCGATGACGATCCCCTGACGCATCTCCACGATGGCTCCGGGCAGATCGCGCCGCTTCATCTGGTAGCCGAAATCGCCGAAGGCCAGAGCCAGTTCGCGCGTCATACCGCTGCGCTCGAAGATCCGAATGCACTCCAGATGGGCCTCGGTCGCGAGATCGTGATTCCCACTCAACGTGTACGCTACACCGAGGTTTTGCAGTGCCTGGCCCTCTCCCCGTGCATAGCCCAGCTCCCGGGCCTCGTTGGCCAGGCCCCGATACAGCACGATGGAAACATCGATGTTCGAAAAGATGTAGGCCCGCCCCAGAGCGTTGACCGAATCGATCCTGGCCTCGCCGGCATGGGCGGTGTGCACTCCCTGACCTAGCAGAAGCCCCGCGAGGACCAGCCAACGAGTCATGAATCGGACGAACTCCATGTCACCATCCATATGATCGGCTTCAGAAATCGGATGAAATCGCGTTCATATCTTAATCGATCTTGTTTTATCGTGCATGAAAAACCTCGGATCGGCAGATCATGTCCTCGAGGACGTATTGCAGGGGTTCAAAGCCAGGACAGCGGAGCGCCCGGAAACGCGCGTCGGGCCGGCACTCGATGTGCCGGCCCGACGTTCCTCGCAGGTCATTATCTCACAAGCCTCTTACATGGGCGAGAACCCCTGATCCGCCCAATATTCGTCCTGCAGCAACTTCTCCAGCTCGACCAGCTGCTCCAGATGCCCCACTTCCCATTCCGCCAGCCAGGTGAACAGCTGCTTCAGATCCGCATCGTCGGTCTTTCCGGCCTCGGTCTGGTAGTAGGTGATGGCCTTGTTCTCCAGGTCGCAGCCGATGCCGATGACGGCCATCTCGAAGGTGCCGCGCTTGATGGACTTGCGGAACTGGTCATCAATGACGTGGCCTGCACCGTGATCGACTTCTGCGGGGTTGACCTTCGAAAGGTCGATCTTGCCGTTGTCGAGAAGGCTCTCGTATTGGGCATGGAGCAGCGCAACGTGTTCGTCCTCGTCCTTGGCCAGGGCCGTGAACATGGCCTTGGCCGAAGGGTCGTCGGTCGTCGCTGCGGCGTGGCTGTAGAGCTGCTGCCCTTTGATCTCGGTCATGATGGCGTCCTTGACCGCCTGGATCATGCTCTGCGTCTTCACGTCGGTCATCTCGATCTCCTCGGTAGAGCGGTCTGGCGCCGTCCGGGTTCACGCGAGGTCAGAACAGGCTCACATGGAAGTAGCGCTTCGGCCTCGCCTTCATGTCCGCGATCAGGTCCTGGACCATAAGAATGGTCTCTTCAGTCTCAGCATACAAGGAATCGTCGGTCATCAGGCGGCCGGCCGTACCTTCGCCGGCCTCGAGCCGCACCACCATCGAAGTGAGTGTCTCTGTCGTACGCGTAAGCAGCAGCGTCAGCGTGTCGACGCGGGCCATCGCCGCCTGGGCGCCGCCCAGAGTGTTGAGCAGAAGGCTGTCCGGCCCCGCCACCGAAGCGTGGATGGCGCTGGTCGTGACCCGCAGCTCGCCCACCAGCGCCTGCAGTTCGGGGGCGATCTCTTCGGTGGTGCGCACGATGGTCTCGGTGGCCGTCGCAGTGTTGTCGAGCACATGGGCCAGACGATCGTCGTCGCGGAGCTGCTTCATGAAGGCCGTTAGCTCCCTCGTCAGTTCGCGGGCGTCCTCGAGTGTCGCCGCGCCCTCGTTCATCATGGCGTTCATGTCCTGCATGACCGTGCCCTGGAACAGGTGGCCCGCCGGCACGACCTCCCCGGTACCCTGCATGATCTCGATGAGCATCTCGCCCACGATCCCCATACTGGTGAGTTTGATCTCGGCGTCTCCACGCAAGGGTTCGGTCTCCTTCACATAGAAACTCACGCGCACCTGACCGTCGACGATCTCGAAGTCGCTGACCGCCCCCATGCGGATGCCCTGCACCTGAACACGATCGCGCACCTGCAGGCCACCCACCGACGGGAAGTCCACCTGGTATCGGTGTACGGTTCCGGACAGCCGCACCTGCTTGAACCAGATCAGTCCAGCGACCAGCACGATCACCGACAGGATCACGGTGATGCCGACCTGGACTTCCTTCTTGCGGTTCATGGTAACTCCTCCTGTGGCGCCTAGAAGACGCTCAACGGTCCCTGAGCACTGCCCTCGATGAACTGGCGGACGACGGGATGACCCGTCTTTTTGACGTGATCGACGCTCCCGGCGTAAATGATCCGGCCGCCGCTGAGCATGGCCATGCGGTCGGCGATCTTGAACGCACTGGCCATGTCGTGGGTCACGACGATGGACGTGACGTTCAGCTCGGCCTGAAGCTGCAGAATCAGATCGTTGATGGCGTCAGAGGTGATGGGATCGAGGCCGGTAGTCGGCTCGTCGTACAGGATGTAGTCGGGCCGCATGGCGATGGCACGGGCCAGCCCGGCCCTCTTCTTCATGCCCCCGGACAGCTGCGACGGCAGCTTGTCCTCCACCTTGTCGAGTCCCACCTGGGCCAGACACTCGCAGGCACGAATGCGGATCTCCTCGGCGGACAGGCCAGAATGCTCTTTCAGGCCTAGTCCCACATTTTCGCAGATCGTCATGGAGTCGAACAAGGCCGCGCCCTGGAACAGCATCCCGAATCTCTTGCGCACCTCGAACAAACGCTTCGTGTTCATGTGGGTGATGTCTTCGCCGTCGATCCACACATTCCCGGCCTCGGGGTTCAGCAACCGTACGATATGCTTGAGCATGACCGACTTGCCTTCACCGCTGCGCCCGATGATCACGACAGTTTCTCCGCGCTCGATGGTGAAATCGAAATTGTCGAGAATCTTGCGGCCCTGGAAGGACTTGGTCACGCCCTGGAGCACGATGCCGTCGCGCGACGACGGATCGGCGACGCTGAAGTCGGGCATGGGGAGTCCCTGCAGAAGGTCGCTCATTTGTTGAAGACCACCTGGAAGAGGAGCATGGCAAGAAAGTAATCGGCCACCAGTACGCTGAGGCAGCTGCCGACCACGGCCATCATCGTGGCGTTGCCCACGCCTTCGGCGCCACCCTTGGTGCCCAGCCCGAAGAACAGGCCGCTCAAGGCGATGATGGCGCCGAAGAAGAACGATTTGATCAGACCGCTGGCCACGTCGGCCACGTCGAAGTACATGCGCAGTCCTTCGACGAAGGTGCTGACGGTCACATCCATGGTGGCCACCGACACGAAGTAACCGCTGATCACGGCGATGCCGTCGGCGAAGACGGTGATCACCGGCAGCATCAGGAACGTGGCCACGAAGCGCGGCATGGCCAGATAGCGCATGGGATCGATGGCCAGCATTTCCAGGGCGTCGATCTGCTCGGTCACCTTCATCGTACCCAGTTCCGCCGCGTAGTTGGCACACAGGCGGCCGCCGACGACCAGGGCCACGAGCACCGGCCCGAGTTCGATGAAAACGGATTTGGAGATGATCGTACCGAGGAACTTCATCGGCACATAGGCCTGCATCTGATAGACGGCCTGCACGGCGGTCACCGCACCCACGAAAACAGATGTCGTCAAGACCAGCGGCAGCGAACCCACCGCTACGATGTGCATCTGCTCGAGGATCTCGCTGCGCATCTTCCAGACGTGGGGCAGCTGGCGCAGGATATCCAACAGCAACACAGTGCCGCGCCCTGCGGCGGCCAGATTGTCGAGGGCTCCTCGACCGATGCTTGCAATAAGGGATGTCATGGTGCGCCGAATATAAGCTCGCCCCGGTCGGGTGTCCACAACGACCGGGGCGACTTGCAGGTCTCGGCCCCGTCACGGGTACCGGACCGTGTCTTCAGCGGGTGATCCGACAGAACAGATCGTCGGCGTCACCCTTGGCGATCCGGGATCGTATCCACCCTGTCACGCCTTTTTCCGAGTTCATGATTCGTCTCCCCCCGCGAAACCCCACCGGCTCGTTCGGCACCTACGTACATCCCCAAGTCGAGTTGCACTGAACCTTCAGCATCGATCCCTGTAATCGAGCCAACCCAGCATGCCTTCGAGGGTGTTGCGGAAAAAGTCGAGCTCCCGGGAGCGGAGATCGTCGTTCAGATCCTTGAAGGGGGCGAACAACGGATCGATCTCCAGCAACCGCGCCACAGTCCGCTGCTGGAGATCGACCGACCAGCTGCGTCGGCCGGGAGCCGTCAGTCCGTCGATCACCTCGACCCACGAAATCATCTGGGCCCTGGCCGCCGCCAGCAGTTCAGGTACGTCTTCGTACAACCCATAGTGGGCATAGGCCGCCCGTTTCAGATCAACAGCCCTCGCCAGGAGTCGATCTATCGACGCCGTCGCTACGTCGAGAAAGAAGCGCGGAGGCGTAGCCGGCCGCATGTAGAACGACGCTGTGCCCGGACAGGTCATACCCGCAGCCTCCCCAGCAAAAAGCAGGTCGCCGTGGATATAGCACTGGTGATGGGGAGCATGACCCGGGGTTGGAATTGTTTCGATGCCCAGCTCGATCAGCTCGGTCGGGGCGGCGAACCGCTCCGCCGACACCGACATCGGCTTTCCGAACAGGAGGGCCTTATCCCCGAGTACTTGCAGCGATCCCTCCCACAACCGATCCGGTTGGATCAGGTGCTTTGCCGCGGGTTCGTAGCACACGACCCTTGCTTCCGGAAAAGCCCGGCAGAGCTGGCCCGTACCCCCGCCATGATCGAGATGGATGTGGGTCAACAGAATCCAATCGAGACGGTCCACACCATGACATCGCAGTTCCTCGACGAGTTGATCGACCGTCGAAGCTGGACCGGGATCGACAACCAGTGTCGCCATCCCGACGCGATGCAACCAGCACGATATGAAGTGGTGATACCCTGGCCGCGGCTGGTCGAGATCGATCAGAACAGGATTTGAAACTGCAGACATAGAAGAAATCCTCAGGGGAGATGGAGTCAGAAATCGGGCACGGACACCTGCCCGCCGGCCGGACCAACGTAATGATTGAATGATAACATCACAACCCGACACAGATTCTGCTCAAGCGAGACATAAAACCGTCGATTCAGATTCAGAGCGGACCAGAAATGCCCAATCTGGCAATTCATTGGGACCCGATAATCTAATGAGGAAAACCCATGAAGAAGATCCTGGTGATCGATGATGAAGAGCAGATCCGGAACGTGATCTCTCGGTATCTCCAGCACGACGGCTACGACGTCATCGCCGTAGGCGACGCCAAAGAGGCCATGAAGGCCGTCCACGAGCACGTCTTCAATCTCGTGATTACGGACATCCTGTTGCCGGAGAAGAACGGCATCGAACTCATCGCCGACCTGGACAAAGAGTTCCCCGGCCTGAAGTTCATTGCGATCTCGGGTGGAGGGCATATCCCCGCCGACCTGTATTTGGAGTCGGCTCGGAGCCAGGGCGCCGCCATGTCCCTGCAGAAGCCCTTCGACCGTTCGGATCTTCTCGATGCTGTGGAGAAACTGATCGGCGAGTCTGTCTCGATCTGACGACCGGAGACCGTTCATGGATCTTGGACACCTTGCCCTGATGGTCATAGGCGTCTGCGCCTGCCTCCTCATCTCACGCCGTGCATACCGGCGCCATGAGGGTCTGGAAGCAGAAATCGAGGCTGACCGGGCCTTCCTATCGACGGTCCTCGATAGCATCAGCGATGGCATCGTCGCCTGCGATGCCGAAGGCAAGCTTGCCCTGTTCAACAACACCTCCTGCGAGATGCACGGACTCCCCCAGCATGCCATCGACAGCGAGAGCTGGGCCGAGCAGTATGACCTCTATCACTTCGACGGCAAAACGCCCATGGCCATGGACGAGATCCCGCTCTACCGGGCCCTCATGGGCGAGATGGTCCTGGACAGTGAAATGGTCATCGCACCGGCGGGACGTGAGCCCCTGGCGATCCTGGCCAGCGGCCGCGCGATGATCGGTCCCGACGGCAGGAAACTCGGTGCCGTGGTCTCCATGCACGACGTCACCGAACAGCGAAAAGCCCGCGACGAATCCCGCCAGGTCCATCAGATCATCGAGAGTAGTCCGAACATCGTGTTCAAGTTGCAGGCCGACGCCGATTGGACCGTCGAATACATCAGCGAAAACGTTCGTCAGCTGGGGTTCGAGCCAGAGGACTTCCTCGACGGCAGCATCTTATTTCCGGCCCTCATCCACCCAGACGACCTTCCCCGCATCAACGCAGAGATCGAACAACATACCGCTGGGGACAAGGGCCATTTCCTGCTGAGCTACCGGATGATCGACGACGTCGGTCGCGACCGTTGGGTCGACACCTGGCTTGTCATCATCCGCGACGACGTCGGCCTCGCCACCCACTACCACGGCATCATGGTCGACGTCACCGATCGCGAGATCATCTCCCAGATGTTGCGCGACAGCGAAGAGCGCATGGAACTCGCCCTAGAGGGGGCCGATCTGGGCATGTGGGACTGGGATCTTCCCTCAGGTCGCGGAGTGTTCAACGAGCGCTGGTGCCAGATGCTCGGCTTGGACATCGAACATGTCGACAATCATGTCTCGGCTTGGGAAAGTCGCATCCACCCGGAAGATCAGGAAATGGTAATGGCCGCTCTGCAGGCCCACCTCAGGGGCAACACCAACATCTACGAAGCGGAGCATCGCCTCCGCCATGCCGACGGCAGATGGGTTTGGGTCCTTGGCAGGGGTTGCGTGACGTCACGCGACGATCGCGGCGCCGCTCTCAGGATGACAGGCACCCATCTGGACATCACGACCCGCAAAGAAGCCAGAGCTGAAGCACGCATCCTGGAAGCCCAGGTCCAACAGGCACAAAAAATGGAGAGCCTGGGCATGCTGGCCGGAGGCATCGCCCACGATTTCAACAACATCCTCATGGCGATCCTGGGCAACGCCGAGCTCGCACGCCTAGATCTTGAGGACAACTCCCCTGTGCACGAACAGATCAAGGAAATCGAGAGCGCTGCGGCACGTGCCGCCGACCTTTGCAACCAGATGCTCGCCTACTCAGGCAAGGGACGATTCCAGGTCAGCAATGTGGACCTCGCTTCAGAGATCCAAGCCATTTCCCGCATGCTGTCGGTGGGCATCTCCAAGAAAATCGATCTACGCTTCGATCTCGACTCGTCCCTACCCGGAGTCCGGGCCGATGTCTCCCAAATCCGCCAGGTCGTCATGAACCTGATCACCAACGCCGCCGAGTCCATCGGTGACCGGGATGGATCCATCGAAGTCCGGACTTCGCTGTTGAAGAACCAGAACTGTGCGGGTCGGGGTCTGCACGGCGATCCATGCAAGAGTTGCACGGACTCATGTTTGAATCTGGAAATCGCCGACACCGGCTGCGGCATGGATGAAGCCATCCGCGAACGAATCTTCGAACCGTTCTTCTCCACCAAAAACGACGGAAGAGGCCTGGGTATGGCTGCCGTTGTCGGCATCATCAAATCTCACGGCGGAAACATCACCATCGAGAGCGAGCCAGGACGAGGAACGAAGATCGGCCTGTGCCTGCCTTGCGATTGTGTCGAGGACAAGTCGAAGGCTGCGGTCGAATGTTCCGAGATTGTGTCGGCACCTTCGGGCGGTTCGATCCTGCTGGTGGACGATGAGGAATCCGTTCTGCGTTTGGGCGCGAGATTGCTGATCAGTCTGGGGTGGGACGTCTTAACAGCAGAGGATGGCCTGGCGGCCGTCCAGATCATCGAAAAGAACGGAGCCAACCTGACCTGTGTGATCCTCGACGTCACGATGCCGCGCATGGGGGGCATCGAAGCACGTGAACGCATCCAGCGCCTGCACCCCGAACTACCGGTGATTCTGTCCAGTGGATACCACGTCAGCGAGATCGCCAGCCGCATCGGCATGGACGTGCCGTTCATCCAGAAGCCCTACAGACGGCGGGACCTGTCGCGTATCGTCGAAAAGGTAACCGGAGCCCTCGTCTGAATGAACCGGACCCAGTTCAGCGCCCCGCCTCAGACAGCGGCGGAGCGTTTCAACGCTTGAGATCTCCGAACCTGGTGAACGCCTTGTGGAAGTGGAGATCGAACTGCCCGATGGGGCCGTTGCGCTGCTTGCCGACGATGACCGTCGCCAGGTTGCGGACCGACTCGTCCTCCGGCTTGTAGTATTCCTCGCGGAAAATGAACATGACCACGTCGGCGTCCTGCTCGATCGAACCCGACTCGCGCAGGTCCGAGAGCATGGGCTTGTGGTCGCCGCGGCTCTCCACCGCGCGTGAAAGCTGACTCAGAGCGACGACGGGAACGTCGAGATCCTTGGCCATGCCCTTGAGGTTCCGGCTGATGAAGGAGATCTCCTGCTGGCGGTTCTCGGATTTCGACGCGGCGGTCATCAGCTGCATGTAGTCGATGACGATCAGCCCGATGCCGTGCTGCTGCTTCAGACGCCGCGCCTTGGCCTTCATCTCCAGCACCGAGATGCCGCTGCTGTCGTCGATGAAGATGGGCGCCTTCGACAACCGGCTGCAGGCCTCGGTCAACTTGGGCCATTCCTCCGGCTTGACCTGCCCCTTGCGGATGTCGTGGTTGTTGAAACCGCCGCTCGAACACAGCATGCGCATCACAAGCTGTTCCTTGGCCATCTCCAGACTGAAGATCGCGACGGGCACCTCTTCTTTGACCGCCACATTGTAGGCGATGTTCAAGGCGAGGGTCGTCTTGCCCATGGACGGCCTGGCGGCGAGGATCAGCAGGTCGGACTTCTGCAAGCCTGCGGTCATGCGGTCCAAGTCAGCGAAGTGGGTGCGCACGCCGGTAACATCGCTCTTGTTGCGGAACGCTTCTTCGATCCGCTTGAAGGTTTCGGGGACCACGTCTTTGACCGCGGCGAAGGCCTGGGTCTGCCGCGTCTCGGCGATGGAGTAGATCTTGGTCTGGGCTTGGTCGAGGATTACATCGGTTTCCTCGACGCCCTCGGTCGCGTCGGCGGCGATCTCGTTGGCCGTGCTGATCAGCCGCCTCAGGATGGCCTTCTCGCGCACGATCCTGGCATGGTAGGCCACGTTGGCGGCGGAGGTCGTGGTCGAAAGCAACAGGCCGAGATAATCGGTACCGCCGATCCTGTCGAGCTGCTTCTCCCGCTCGAGTTCCTCGGCCAGGGTAATGGCATCGATGGCTTGGTCGCTCTCGTACATGCGGCACATGATCTCGAACAGCAAGCGGTTCTCGCGGCGGTAGAAGTCTTCAGCCTGCACATCCTCAAGGGCCACGGCGATGGCATCGCGGTCGAGCATGACGGCGCCCAGAATCGCGCGTTCGGCGTCGAGATTCTGGGGCGGCAAACGATGAGCGGGGCCGCCTTGGTGATCGTACTGTCGCAGGGCCTGTTCCAAGGGTCGTCCTTTCGGGTTTGCGACAGGTTCGTCGCGGAGAATCCCGTACTGTAACCCATCGTTCCATACCGACCAAGCCTCCCGACGGCACGGTGGCCCGATTCATGGGGACGAGGTGTGGACAAGGAGAGGATAAGTCCCGCCTCAGCTGTGGACAGCTGGTGGAAAACCAGCGATGTTTGTGGATATTCATCTGGTTCCGTTGATATTGATCTCCGGAACTCCTTGTTTGCACATAAGATGCCCTCGACCGCCTCCGGAAGGAGACAGTGGATGAACGACGGTGGAAAACTCCTGAACAGCTGGCGTGAACTCGCCGACGTCCAACGTCCTGCGACCCCTTGGGTCGATGGTGTCAAGATCCCCTGGAACGATCCCGACCTGAGCCGCCGCTTCCTCGCGGTGCACCTCGACCAGAACACCCACATGGCCAGCCGCAGCTTCAAGATCATCAAGCGGCACGTGGATTGGCTGCTGGACATCGCCGCCGCCAACTTCGGCGATCACGAGGCCCTGCGCGTGCTCGACCTCACCTGCGGGCCAGGATTCTACTGCCACGAACTGGCCCGCCGCGGTCACGACGCCTTCGGCATCGACTTCTCTCCTGCGGCCATCCATCACGCCGTCGCCACCGCCGAGGCTACCAAGCTGAGCTGTGGCTTTCTGGAAGCCGACGTATGCACCTTGAACGACGACCTCTTCGACGAGATCGGCAAGTTCGACCTGGTGACACTCTGGTTCGGCGAGTTTCATGCCTTTCCGCCCGATGCCGCCCACAACGTGCTCAGCGCCATGAGCCGGGCTCTCCGCCCCGGCGGGATCTGCGTTCTTGAGTACCAGCCCGAAGACCTTTTCCTCAAGGAAAGCGTTCAGGAATGGCAGGCCGTCGAGGGTTCTGTCTTTCACGACGGCCCCCAGCTCTGGCTTCAGGAGTATCATTGGGACGAGGACACGCGGTCGGAAATCAACGACCACTGGATCCTCGATACGGTGACCGGCGGGATCAGGCGCTTCACCCAGTGTCATCGCGCCTGGAGTGATCAGGAGATGGTGGAGTTGCTCGCGGTGGCCGGGCTCGTCGCCCCGGCCTTCCATCCACCCATCACAGGTTGTGACGAGCGGTTGGAGTTTCCCGTCATCGTTTCCTCCAAAGCCCCATGACCAGCCCTCGTCTACTCCCCATTGCCAACTCTCAGCTCACCAAGACCATAGAGTAAATAGCCAATGCTGGGCGACCCGAGCAGCACTTCGACATGCATGAACACCTTCAGCAAGGCATCCATAGGCCGTTCGTACACCACACTACTTGATGTTCAGAGCGTCGTGCAGAGCCTTCAGCTTGCGCACGTCGTCCCAAGTATCCTTTTTCCAGTTCGGATTGCGAAGCAGGGCGGCGGGATGGAAGGTCGCCATGACCGGCACGCCCTCGTAGAAGTGCACCGTCTCGCGCATGGACTTCAGCGAGGCCTTGGTCTGCAGCAGGGTCATGGCGGCATGACGTCCCAGACAGCAGATCACCTTGGGCTCGATGATCGCGAGCTGGCGTTTGAGGTAGGGTTCGCATTCCCGGACCTCGTCAGCTTCGGGATCGCGGTTCTCTGGCGGACGGCACTTCAGGATGTTGCAGATATACACATCGTCACGGTCGAAGCCGATGGCCTTGAGGATGTCGGTGAGCAGTTTGCCGGCCCGCCCCACGAAGGGCTCACCCTGTTCGTCTTCGTTGCGTCCCGGAGCCTCGCCGATGAACACCAGATTCGCGTCGGGGTCGCCGACGCCGAATACAGTCCTGGTACGTGTAGGATGCAGCTTGCAGGCTTCGCACACGGCGACTTCGGCGGCGACTTCGGCGAGGGATGTGGCCTTTTGTTCACGGGTCTGCGGAACCGTGGCATCTGCATCGGGCGGATCGTTCTGTTCGATCAGGGCGAGGGTCGAAGCGACGAAGAGTTCGCAATGCTGCCGGAACTCGTTCTCACGCCGAGTCTTGGCGGCGTCGACGGGTGGAGCGGACTCGGCGGGGACTGCCGCAGGATGGACCGTTGCCTGTTCGGCCGGGGGCACTACGACCGGAGCGGAGACCGTCGGCTCGCCCTCGTCCAGATACCACTCCACGCCTTCTTCCTGCTGCTGTCTCACGAAACGGGCCAGATCCCGGGTCACATCCTGAATCGAATCGCTCACGCCTCGTCTCCATCCAGCAAGGGAATGAGTTGCTCCATCAGGCCGTGGGCGATGCGCGCCTTATCCGACGAACCGCTGTCCCAGATCACACCGTCGGAACCGAGGAGCCAGACACGGTGGGCACCATCGCCAAAACTGCCTTGGTCGCCGGTGGGGTTGTTGGCCACGACGCAGTCCATGCCTTTAGCACGCATCTTGGCAGCGGCTCGCTCGAGGAGATCTTCGGTTTCGAGGGCGAAGCCCACGACCTTCAACCCAGCGGGACGGTGTCGGCCCACGATCTCGGCCAGGATGTCGGTGGTGCGCATCATCGCCACGTTCCACGACGTTCCCAGGGATTCCTTCTTCAGTTTGCCCTCTACCGGCGCGACCGGCGTAAAGTCGGCCACAGCCGCAGCCATGATCAGCAGGTCGCTGTCCTGGAGATGGTCGCGGACGGCAGCCGCCATTTCGGAGGATGTCTCCACGGCGACCACATCGCCGATGCCCCGCGGGACAGGTGCGACGACCGGCCCATGCACGAGTACGACCTCGGCTCCCAGAGCCGCCGCCTCATAGGCCAAAGCGAAACCGAACGATCCGGTCGAACGGTTGGTGATGTAGCGGATCGCGTCGATGGGCTCGCGGGTGGGCCCGGCGGTCACCAGGACCCGCTTGCCGGACAGGGGACCCGTCGGTTGCAGTGCGGCGCGTTCGGCTTCGCTCCGGACGGGCAGGGCCTGCGCCAGGGCGACAACACGGGCGAGGATCTCCTCCGGCTCCGCCATGCGCCCCTCGGCCACCACGCCGCAAGCCAGCCAGCCTGTACCCGGTTCGACCACATGGGCTCCCCGTGTGCGGAGCTGGTCGAGGTTGGCCCGGGTCGCCGGGTGACGCCACATGGCGTCGTTCATGGCGGGCGCCAGGACCAAGGGACCGTCGAAGGCCAACAGCAGGGTGGTCACGATGTCGTCGGCGATGCCGTTGGCGGCCTTGCCCAGCAGATTCGCGGTGGCTGGCGCTACGACCGCAATGTCGGCCCAGCGGGCGAAGTCGACGTGGTCGAGGGGGTCGGTATCGCCCTCGCCCCACAGGTCGGTGGCCACGCCGTGACCCGTCAGCGAGCGCATGGTCACCGGACCCACGAAGCGTTGCGCCGACTCGGTCATGGCGCAGCGTACGGAAAAGCCCGCCTGCACGAGCAGGCGGGCGAGGAAGCACGTCTTGTAGGCGGCGATGCCGCCGGTCACCATCAGCAATATGTTTCTGGGCAGCTGAACGTTCTGGGGAACGCCGACCGTAGTCATGGCCCTACTCCTCGACCTGCTCGTTCTCCTCCAGGAGCTGGCGCAGGCGATCGCGCTGGTCGTAGTGATCGATCTTGCCGTCGATCAGCCGCTGGACCGCGGTCGAGGTGAGCTTGCCGGGCAGAGCGACGCCCAGGGTGCGTGCGCGGTCGTTCAAGCGGCGCGCCTCAAGGGCCGCGACCTTGATGGCCTCGAACTTGTTGGGGATGACGTCCGTGACATCCTTGCGTCGGATGTAGGTCATGGTCACCTCTCGGGGGTCGGAGTCCAAATTGTCGCCGGCATACCGCGACACCGCCGGTACGGGCCGGAACCGCAAAATGTAGGTCAACAAAACGATTTTGGCAAGGATCAGTCCTCTAGCGGAGATCCTGGAATCCGTACCCGGCGGCAGGATTCGGCGAGAATGATCGCCTCCAGACGAGTCAAGGCCCCATCTCGATCGCCGTTCACAACCCAATAACGGTAATGTTTGGCGTAATCCACTTCCCAGCGGGCGTTCCCGAGGCGCGTGTCGATGACCTCTTCGGCATCGGTGCCCCGCTCCCGCAGTCGGCGTTCCAACTCCTCCCAGGAGGGTGGGAACACGAAGATCGAAACGAGTTTGTCCCCATACAGATCGATGACCTTCTTGCCACCCTGAACATCGAGGTCTAGCAGGGGAATCTCCCCCCGCTCGATCATGGCGGCCACGTGGTCCTTGCGTGTACCGTAGCGTCGCTTGTGGACGTGGGCCCACTCCACAAAGGAATCGGCGGCGACGAGGCGGTCGAATTCGGCGTCGTCCACGAAATAGTAGTCCACACCTTCGGTTTCGCCCGCGCGGATCGGACGGGTCGTGGTCGACACCGAGAAATTCAGTCGTTCCACGCGCTCCAGGAGCGTGCGGACGAGGGTGCTCTTACCGGCCCCGCTGGGCCCCGACATCAGGACGATCATGGGGCTACTCCAGGTTCTGGACCTGTTCGCGCATGGACTCGACCTCTTCCTTCATGGCGATCACGCTGTTGGTGATGGTCATGTTCTGGGTCTTCGAACCCATGGTGTTGACCTCGCGGTGCATTTCCTGCAGCAGGAAGTTCAGACGCTTGGCCACCTGCCCGCCGCCTTTGACGGCTGCCGCGACCTGCTCGAGATGACAGGAAAGCCGTTCGCACTCCTCGTTGATGTTCCCCTTGTCCACCAGGATGGCAGCCTCCTGGGCCAGTCGTTGGGGATCAAGAGAGCCTTCGAGAAGGGTATCGAGGCGTTCGCGGAGGCGGGTCTGGGCCTCCTCAAGCGCCTGGGGCACCAGCTCGTTCACCTTGGCGAGATGGACGGTCACAGCATCGAGACGCTTGCACAGTTCCGCAGCGGTTTCGGCGCCTTCAGCTGATTTCATCATCTGCAGACCGTCGACGGCGGTGTTCAGGGCTGCGAGCAGAGCGGTGCGCAAAACTTCGGCGTCGTCCTCGGCCTGTTCCCCCCTGAAAAGCTCCGGCACGGCCAGAACATCGGCCAGCGAAGGTTGGGGCCGGGGCAGGCCGGCGGCCTCCATGCGGGCGGCCAGCATCTCGAGAGTGGCTAAGGCGCGGTCGGCAGCCTTGGCGCTTACAGCGGAGCCCTCCACCGAAGTCTCACGTTCGATCTGGATCAGACAGCTCACGCGGCCGCGGGCCACACGCTCCTTCAGAACGTTGCGCACGTCGATCTCGAAGCTAGCCAGGGCCGAGGGAATCTTGAGGGCCACATCCAGGAAGCGGTGGTTCACCGCGCGAAGTTCCACCGAGACCATTGAGTCGCCGGCGGCGGCCTCGCCGATCCCGAATCCCGTCATGCTCAACATCGTCGTCTCCCGTCGGTTCGGCATTGGATGGCTGGGCGGCGCAAGTGTAGGCAAGTGGGCCGTGGCGGGCAAGGCTCATCCTTGCACACGAAGAGCCGGCGTTCGCCGGCTCTTCGCTCAGGCATCGACTGACGATCAGCGGAACAACGTTTTGACATCGCTCCAGCTCAGGTCTTCGTTGGCGACACCGCTGCAAGCAGCACAACCCTGGCCCAGGAATCCAACATCCTCACCCCAGGGATTGTTCAAGGATCCGGAAAGGGCGGGCGAGTCGGCACAGACCAGGAAGTCGTCACCCTCAGGATTGCAGAACAGGGGATCGACGGCGAGGTTGTTCACCGGATCGCCGAGATCGTTGCCGCCCAAGTTGTTCCAGGCGATGCAATGGGTGTAAATACCGCCGTTGGCTGCGGCTCCGGCGCTGCTGAAGGCGATGATGGTGTTGGAGACCGTCGTCGCTATGGAGGAATCGGCCTCGATGCCGCCGGCCCCAGCGCCACCGTCGTTGCGCATGAGGATACAGGCGTCAACAGTGGCAGTCGAAGAGTTGAAGTGCATGGCACCGCCGCCGAGGGTGCCTGCAGTGTTTTCAACGAAGAGGCAACGGGCTATCTGAGCCTCGGCATGATCGATCATCAGAGCGCCGGCTCTGTAAACGCTCGTGTTGCCGCGGAATTCACAGTCGAGGACAGAGGACGACGAGGTGGTGTAGCCGATCCAGACGGCCCCGGCGTTCATGCTGACGGAGTTGAGCTCGAAGACACAGCTTGCGATCACGGCGGTCGATTGGTAGACAACCACGGCACTGCCATTGCCCCCGGAGGCGTTGAGGATTGTGAAACCCTCGATGTGGACATCCGCGCCGTTGCGGATATTGAAGCCCAGACCCAGGCCTTGGCAGTCAATGATGGTGAGCTCCGGGCCGTCAGGAGCGATTAGCACAAGCCCCATACCATCAATCTGGATGTCGTGATTCCCGGCGCCGCTGTAGGTTCCGGCCGCCACCTGAACTGTATCGCCGTCGGCGGCGGCAGCAACGGCCAGCCCGACGGACGCATGATCGACGGGCACGTGGATGGTGGCGGCTCCAGCCGCCGAGACGGTCAGCACGACGAACAACGACAGCAACCTGATGTTCATGGGGTCCCCCTGAGTTCTCAACCGAAATCGCCTCCTGCCTGGAGGCGGTATGGGAAATGAACACCATGCGAGACATCGATAAGTTGCACACACAAATCTAGCTGCACTATTGACGAAATACCTCTGAGACTTCATCCTCCTGCCCGTTATCAATCGTCCCATCAACTCAGGGGGAGCCCTCCATGAAACGTCTGTGCATCATCGTGTTTCTGATTATCGTCGCAACTACGGCCACCGCCGGCACCAACCCCTTCGGCGTGCGCGGCGGCTGGGCCACAAGTCCCGACCAGTTCTTCGTCGGCGGCCAGCTGCTGGCCAAGGACCTGAGCCCCGAGATGAACATCGTGCCCAACGTGGAGTTCGGCTTCGGCGACAACATCTCGATCTACTCCTTCAATGCGGCCCTGCACTACGCCTTCCTGAGCTCCAACATGAACGGCTTCCAGCCGTATGTGGGCGGCGAACTGGGATTCAATGTCATCAACTACGATGACGAAATATCTGGCGGCGTCTCCTCGTCCCTCAAGTCCCAGAACAAGATGGTCATCAACGGCGTCGCCGGCATGAAGAAGCGCATGGACGACAAGAAGGAGATGTTCTTCGAACTGAAGCTGGGCCTGAGCGACTACGCCAACGATCTCAAGATCCTGGCCGGCCTGAACTTCTTCTAGATGGCCGACCTGCCCTACCCCTGGCGGCGACACGGCCACTTGGCCGCCCTGGCCCGCGACTGGGACCGGCGCTGCGCCGGCCGGCGGGTGGACCGCGTCGGAGGAGGACCGGGCTGGCTAAGGCTGACCCTGATCGATACACGGGAGGAGTCGGCTCCACCCGTGCATTGTTTTTTCACGGCTCGAACCGGCGCCGCACTGTGCTGGGACGCCGACCGCTCCCCCGCCCCGCCCGTGCTCGACGCTCTCGGCCGCGAGAAGCAGCGCGACGTGTGGGTCACGCCCCACCTGCTCGGCGCGACCTTCGTGCGTGCAGGCGTGCTGCCCGAGGATCTCGTCCTCGTCCTGGAACTGCGGACCCCGACGGGATCCCCGCTCCACCTGCTGCACCAGCTGTTCGGCCCCCGCGGCAACACCGCGCTGATCGACGGGGAACAGCGCCGTCTCTGGTCGGCTCACCCCTCGCCCCATCCTCTGCTGCTCGAGCCGCCGCGAGAATACGCTGCGGTCCCCACAGAGCCGACTCCCGCCGACGCCGCGAACCTCTTCCGCCACGAGGCCCCCACACACCTGACGGCGGCCCTGATCGCCGAGACGCGCCACCGCCACGAAACGGATCTGCGCCGCGCCCGCGACGGCGCCGAACGCCTGCGCGACAACCTGGCCCGCGACCTGGGCGCGGCCGACGACGGCGACCATTGGCGATTGATCGGCGAAACCCTGGCCATCCATCTGCACACCCTGACCCAGGGCCTGACCGAGGTCGTGCTGGGCGATGCCGAGGGCGTCGACCACGTCATCACCCTCGACCCCGCCAAACCGCCGCACGCAAACATGGAGGACTGCTTCAAGAAGGCCCGCAAGGCCCAGCGCGGGCTCGAGACCATCCGCACCCGCCACACCGACGCCGTCACGGCGCTCGCCGGCCTCGAAGCCGCCGCCGAAAACCTGGCAGCTGTCGACGATGACGACCACGACGCTGCTCTGGAAGCCCTCGCCGCCTGGCGCGCCACCCACGACGACTTGCTGCCAGGCCGCACATCCCGCGGCGAGCGCATCGCCACCCCGCCTTCCGACAAGCCCTTCCGCCGCTACCTCGTCGATGATCGCTGGGAGGTCTGGGTCGGCCGCAGCAACCTGGAGAACGACGAACTCACCCACCGCGCCTCGTCTCCCGACGACTGGTGGTTCCACGCCCAGGGCGTGCCCGGCAGCCACGTGATCCTGCGCACGGGCGGCCAGCCGGACCAAGTGCCCAAAGCCGTACTCGAAAAGGCCGCCGCCATCGCGGCACACCACTCCAAGGGGCGCACGTCAGGCATCGTGCCGGTCATGATGACGTTGCGGAAGTATGTGCGGAAACCGCGCAAGTCGGCGGCGGGAGCGGCCTTGCCCCAACGGGTCAAGACGCTGATGGTCGAGCCCATGATCACGGGCGACCAGCAGCACTGATCGCCCGTTTCTTCATCTCAAGCCGAACTAGCGGAACAGGGCCTTCACGTCGCTCCATGTGGCGATCTCGTTGTCCACCGTGGCGCCGTTGAGCATGGCCACCGGGATGGCGTACTCGTTCCCGGCCCCGTTGTAGGTGTTCGACGGCACCGTCGCGCCCGCGCCGTCGAAGTAGACGGGCGTGGCGTGGGCCGCCGGCGGCATCAGGAAGAAGGACACGGGCGTGAAGGGCACGTTGAGCAGGCTCCAGTGATAGAGCACCACGGGATCGCCGTTCATGGGCCGCGGCGGGTCGTAGGCCACCGTCAGTTCATCCCCGTCGAGCAACACCGAGAGCGGCAGGCCGACGACTTCCTCCGACAACACTATGTGGTTGCCCTCCAGGCTCATGCGCACCTGATAGCCGCCGAGTTCGGATCGGGTGGGATGGGTCAGCACGAGGTAGGCGTCGGTGACCGTTGTGGTTTGCCAGAGCTCCCAGAGAGGATTCTGGAGGATGCCGCCCCAGGCCCAGGTAACCGAGGCGTCGAAGAAGATGCGCATGCCGTCCTGCCACATCAGGGGCGGGAAGTCCATGCCGTCCATGTTGGGTTGAGCCGCGACAGGCAAAGCGGTGGCAACGAGGATGGCGATCAGGATCAGATATTTCATGGTTTTCCCCCTGTGAGTATGTCGCGGAATTATACCACATTAGGACTGCAGATATTCAATGTTAACCGTGCGGTTTCAGAAGATCGCGGTCAACGCAACCGCTCGATCTCCTCTTCCAAAACCGCGTCCAACTCGGCCTTGTCCACCTGCCGATGCAGCACCCCTTTGCGGTAGATCGCCACCTTGGTCCTTCCCGCCGCAATCCCCAGATCCGCAGCCTTGGCCTCCCCCGGCCCGTTGACGATGCAGCCGAGCACCGAAATCACGCGGTCACCGGGCAGGTCCTTGGCCAGCTCCTCGACACGATTCGCCAGGGCCACTACGTCCACTTCGACGCGCCCGCAGGTGGGGCACGCCACAACCCGCGCTTTGCCCTCCCGCAGCCCCAGGGCCTGGAGCATATGGAAGGCAGCGTTGACCTCGTAGACGGGATCGTCAGCCAGAGATATGCGCACCGTATCGCCGATACCTTCGGCCAGCAACACGCCCATGGCCGTAGTCGAACGCGCGATGCCCGCGGCCAGGGTGCCGGCCTCGGTCACGCCCAGATGTTGTGGCACATCGGAGATCTTCGCGAAGCGACGGCAGGCCTCGATAACCTCCATGGGCTCGCTCGATTTCAAGCTCACGAGCACGTCACGGTAGTCGAGCTGCTCGAAGACTTCGAGTTCGTCCAAGGCGCTCTGGACCAGGGCTCCGGCGGGGTCGGTCGCTGCGAGCTTCTCGTAGCGCCTGTGCAGACTGCCCTTGTTCACACCCACGCGGATCGGCACGCCGGCATCCTTGGCGGCCTGAACCACTTCGCGCACTTTGTCGCGAGAACCGATGTTGCCGGGGTTGATGCGCAGCTTGGCCACGCCGGCTTCGATGGACCGCAGAGCCAGCTCATGCTGGTAGTGGATGTCGGCGACCAAGGGCACGTTCGCACCCTTCACCAGCAAGGGCAGGGCCTCGGCGGCGGCATCGTCGTTGACCGTCACGCGCACCAGTTCGGCGCCGGCGCTGGCCAATTCCATGATCTGCTGGCCGGTGGCGAGCAGGTCGCCGGTGATCGTCGTGGTCATCGTCTGCACACGCACCGGCGCATCGCCGCCGATGGTCAGATCGCCGACGGTCACCTGGCGGGTGGGGCGGCGGGGAGCCGTGACAGGCTGACGATCAGATACGCTCATGAATCCTCGCTCAGATGCGGACCCGCCGTGCGCACGTCGCCGGCGCGTCGGGTCCAACCGCTGCGGTCCAGGTGTTCGAGCAGCGGGATGCCCAGCTTGCGGGCCAATCCGCTGAGCTCGCGGAACTCGGAAAAGTTCATCTCCTCGTGCTCGGCGAACCAGCCTCGCAGGGCAGTGTGCAGGCCGTTGATGGCTGCCGCGGCGACAACGTAGTCGGGGGCGACGGTCACCGCATCTCCGCGCTCCTGGAGGTGGCGCAGCCATTCCTCCGGCGGATAGCCATGGTCACGGCCTCCAGGCAGGGCCTTCAAGAGCTCCTCGGAGCCGGGCCACTGCAGACCGGCTTTGGTCAATGCCGCCGTGAGGGCCGTCACGGCGGCCTCGATCTCTCTCGGCAGAGGAGCCCGCTCCACAGGCACGACTCGGTCGCCTTCCGAACACCAGCCGTGCTCCCCACCCACCGCTTCGCAGAATACGTTCCACTCGGCGCTGCCGCCCTTGAACTTCACGCGGCGGCGCATTTCTTCGCGGGGCATGCCCCGGCGCAGGGCATAGCGCTGGATGTAGACGGACAGCAGATCGGCAACCTGGGCCCCGACTCCAGAAGCCACTTCGGTGTGGTAAAGACGCTTGCCGGCGCGGATCGTCGCCTGGTCGTCGGCGAAGACCTCATGCTCGCGGATCAACAGACCTTCTGTGCCGGCCTCGAGCAGTTTTTGACGGAACAGGTCGTCGGCGCCCCCATCCTCGAAGATGGACAGCTCGGCCAGGGAAGCTTCGTTGAAGCGTTTGCGGACAGGCGGCTCGGTCGAGAGAATGCGGCCGCCGGCCATGGTGATCAGCGGTGAATAGAAACGCAGCACGAAACGGTCGCCGGGGCGGGCCACGAGGCGCTTCTCCAGGTGGATCTGCACCAAACCGGTCGGATTCAAGGATTCGTGGGACATCTCCTCGCGGTCCAGAAGAATCACCCTTCCGAGGACCTCGCGCCCTGCATGATGAACGTGCACTCTCTGGCGGTTCTTGAGCTCACCCTTGAAGTGGGACACGAGGGTTACGCGGGCGTCGATACGCAGAGTCGGTTGCACGGCGCCGGGCGCCACGACCTGATCGCCACGTTCCACATCATCCTTCTTCACGCCGTGGAGAGCCAGGGCCAGACGCTGGCCCGAGACACCACGTTCGGTCACCGCTCCGTGAGCCTGAACGTCGCGTACGCGAAGTTTGGCGCCCCCCGGCTCGAGCACCAACTGGTCGCCCGCAGCTACGGTGCCGTCCCAACAGGTGCCGGTCACGATCACACCCGCACCCGGCATGCTGAACACCCGGTCCACGGGCAGGCGGAACGGGCCGTCGTGGGTACGAGGCGGCAAGGCGTCGACCTCGGCCCGGAGGGCCGCTCTCAGATCGTCCAGCCCTTCACCCGTGTGGGCCGAGACGAGCACGGCGGGTTTGTCGGCCAGGAACGTGCCGGCACAAAGGTCACGCACTTCTTCGGCCGCCACTTCCGCCAGCTCACGATCCACCAGATCGGTTTTGGTCACGACGATCACACCGCCCCGCACATCGAGCTGGGCGAGGATCTCCAGATGTTCGACGGTCTGAGGCATCACACCTTCATCGGCGGCCACCACCAGGAATGCAAGGTCCACGCCGCCGGCGCCCGCAACCATCTGCTTGACGAAGCGTTCGTGGCCGGGCACGTCTACCACTCCAAGCAGGACGTCATCATCAAGGGGGAACTCGGCGAAGCCCAGCTCGATGCTGATGCCTCGCTGGCGCTCCTCTTTGAGACGGTCGGTTTCCACGCCGGTCAACGCCTTGACCAGGGCCGACTTGCCATGGTCCACATGTCCCGCTGTGCCCAGGATGTAGTGCCGGCGTTCGCTCATACGTTCTCCCGGCGGATGCGCGCGCCCAGGGCGTTGAGCTTCGCCTCGATCCGCTCATAGCCCCGGTCGATGTGGTAGACGCGGTCGACGGTCGTGGTGCCCCGGGCCGCAGCACCGGCGAGGACCAACGCCGCCGATGCCCTCAGATCGGTGGCCATGACCGGCGCTCCTTCCAGCACCGGTACGCCGACGATGGTGGCGGTGGCGCCGTCGAGGCGGATCTCAGCACCCAGGCGACGCAGTTCGGCGGTGTGGGTGAAGCGGTCTGGATAAATCGTCTCGGTCAGATGACTCACACCTTCGGCGACGCAGGCGGCCGCCATGAACTGGGCCTGCATGTCGGTTGGAAAGGCCGGGTACGGCCTCGTCACGATCTCCACGGCGCGCAACCGCTCCGGAGCCTGCAACCGCACGAAATCGGTGCCGACGTCCAGCAGACATCCCATGTCGCCCAGGGCGGCGAGAGCGGATTCAAGATGAGCGGGAACGCAGTCGCGCACCACGACGTCGCCACCGGTAAGAGCCGCTGCGCAAAGAAACGTGCCGGCCTCGATGCGATCAGGAATGACGCGGTGGCGGATGGGATCAAGTTCACCCACGCCTTGAATCACCAGGGTCGGCGTCCCCAAACCGTCGATGCGGGCTCCGGCAGCCACCAGGGCCCTGCCCAGCTGGGTGACTTCTGGTTCTATGGCGCAGTTGCTGAGTTCTGTCCGACCTGCGGCAAGAGTCGCCGCCATCAGCACGTTGCAGGTGGCGCCCACGCTGCTGGGCTCGAAGCGGAAGCTGCCGCCCTGCAGGCCGCCGTCCGGTGCTGTGGTGTGGATGAATCCGGCCTCCAGCTGAACTTTCGCGCCCAGCCTCTCCAAGCCGCCGAGGTGCAGATTGACGGGCCGCGGACCCCAGGCGCAGCCACCCGGCAACGAGACCCGGGCCTCTCCGCCGTAGGCCAGCAACGGACCGAGGACATAGATGCTCGCGCGCATGGTCTTGACCAGATCGTAGGGGGCCTCGACACCGGTCACTGCCGTGGTGTCGATGGTCAGGTCGCCACCCTCGAGATGGCACCTCGCCCCGAGGATTTCGAGCAGGCGCATGAAGGTGCGCACATCCCGCAGATCGGGCACGTTGCCGATCTCAGAGACGCCTCGCGAGAGCAGTGCTGCGGCCATCAGGGGCAGCACGGCGTTCTTGGCGCCGCTGCAACGCACCTCGCCGGCAAGCTTGGTCGGTCCTTCGATCACGAAACGATCCACGTCGTCCTCCTGGTCCGGGGGGACGGCCCCCGTCGTGCGCCCGTCAGTTCGAGCCGTCGCCCGCTCCGGGCCAGCGCCCGGTCACGACCCGCGGGTGGCCGTTGAGATCGTTGCGCACCTCGATGTCGACGAAGCCGGCATTCGTCAGAATCTCCGGCACGCTCACGCCCTGATCATAGCCGATCTCGAGAGCCACCAAGCCACGGGGCGTCAGCCAGGCTCCAGCACCTGCGGCAATGGCGCGATAGACATCAAGGCCGTCGGGTCCGCCGTCGAGGGCGTCATGAGGGTCGTGATCGACCACTTCGCGGTCGAGAGTCGGCACCACGTCGCTGGGAATGTAGGGCGGATTACTCACCAACAAGTGAACCTGTCCCCGCAGCTGGGCCGGGAAGGGTCTGAACAGAGGTCCCGCGAGGGGCTCGACCCTCGCCCCCACGCCCAGACGCCTCGCATTGACCGCTGTCAGCGCCACTGCGGCAGGGTTCACGTCCGAGGTCCACACCCTCAACCGCGGCATCTCGGCCGCCAGCGACACGCCGATCACGCCGCTGCCGCAGCCGATCTCCAGGGCCGTCGGATTGAGCAGACTGCTGGTATCGCTCGTCATCAGGGCGACACAGCGTTCGACGAGCAGTTCGGTTTCCGGGCGGGGTATGAACACACCGGCCTCCACCTTGAAGGCGCGGGAGTAGAACTCGGTCTGGCCGATGAGGGTCTGCAGGGGTTCGCCTGCACCGCGGCGCTTCACGAGGTCGCGGTAGCGGGCGGTTTCTTCGCCGGTCAGGGGACGGTCGTGGTGCAGGTAAAGTTCGAGGCGGGTCAGACTCAGCACATCGCCGAGCAGGC
>ERZ889078.183-NODE-183-length-55584-cov-10.977363_pt1 | contig 55584 bp, 45 predicted proteins | sample MGYA00521266_ERZ889078 | MGnify/ENA primary metagenome ERZ889078 (study PRJEB32303, sample SAMEA104408618) | aquatic metagenome | biome: Brackish water; feature: Pelagic; material: water | place: Baltic Sea | collected 2014-06-16T06:34:00 | depth 76,534 m ... | reverse complement strand
AGGACTTGAACTGAACAAGATTGCGCCTTTGCCTTATGTGGCAGGAACACCAGCAGCATTGCGGAAACCCAAAAGGTCTTACGCATCATGTTGCTCATGTATTTGTTGAATTTTTTGGCTTCCATTCTAGTGGGGGATAATGAGTAAAGGTAGTTTTAACGTATTGCCGTTTTTTATCGAAATGAGTCATCGAATGACAATACAGCCTTAAAGGACTCGGTTTAGTTTTTTATGTAATGCGTTCCGCACTCCTTGTAGCGCCGTAAAGCGTTGCAACAAGGCAAGCCGCTGCTGTGCATCTTGTGTTTCTTCTAGTTCATTTTTTAACGCTATAATCATTTCAGATAGGCGTAGTTCTTTAAATCGGTAGAGGCATTCTTCCACATGCGGGGTCAAATGATCTTCGGGGGTTTGAATAAAGATGTTTTTGCGCTTCCAGTCTGCCAGAACATAGCGCTCTGTCAGCAGCTCCGCCACGACTGAGGCAATGGCGGGCTCTGGATGCCGGCTAAAGACCTCCGCAGTTAAAAGACGTTCTTCCTCTTTCCAAGTCCGGTCCATCACAAGATGAATCTCATTGTAGGCAGGAAATGAAAATGTAAGATCATCTGTGGCTAAATCATCTAGAATAATGGACCCCGCCGCGTCAGTATAGGGGTTCCCTTCTTCATCCATACCAGAGATTCGGTTCTCTGCATACAGTAATAAAATCCGCATTAAAGCCTCTTCAATAGCTGGTGGCCGCTGATCAATCGCTGGCGCTGGTGCGACCACCAAGGCCGGGGCCTCAGGCGCTTGACGCTGGCGTTCTCTTTCCGATGCGCGAATATCTGCTGCGCGCAAGCGGTCCATCTCAGCAAAAAGGCTGCGTTCTTCAATACCCAGCCTACTTGATGTGTCCCGCAGATACACCTCGCGCAAGATCGCATTGGGAATCTTGGCGATGGACCCTACAATATCCTTGACCATGTCTGCCCGCCGTATGGGGTCCGTTCCCGCTTCAGTAGCCAAGGTGTCCGCCTTAAACTGGATAAAGTCCACTTCTTTGTCGCGCAGGTAAGCTTCAAGCGCTTCAGCCTTCATAGACTGCGCCAAGGTATCCGGATCTTCGCCTTCGGGTAATGGAACAGCGCGCACCAACATCCCTTCTTCTAGCAGCAGATCAATCCCGCGAAAAGAAGCGCGAATACCTGCAGCATCGCCGTCATAAAGTAGCGTAACATGCTCGGTCAATCGCTTAATCAATCGAATCTGATCCAAGGTTAGGGCCGTCCCTGATGAGCTCACTACATTTTGCACGCCCGCTTGGGAAAGGGAAATAACATCGGTATACCCTTCAACCAAATAACAGCGGTCCGCACGCGCAATACTTTGTTTGGCTTGAAAAAGGCCATATAAAACACGGCTCTTATGGTAAATCTCTGATTCGGGACTGTTGAGGTATTTAGCCGTTTTGGCCTCCTTCTTGAGCACGCGACCACCAAAACCTACAATTCTGCCGCCTAAACTGTGGATAGGAAACATCGCTCGCCCCCAAAAGCGGTCTACGTGGCTTCCGTCTTCGCGTGCAATACTCAATCCCGTCCCTGCCAAGTATACTGCTTGATACCCTGCGGCTATGGCCGTATCAAAAAAGGTAGAACGTCCCTCCAAATGATAACCCAGCTCAAATCGACGGATGGTTTCTTCCGTAAATCCGCGCTCCCGGAAGTAGGCAAAGCCAATGGACCGTCCCAAGGCATCTTCCCACATCCACTGCGAAAACTGCTTTGCAGCAAAGGCATTGACACTCAATAGGCTTTCGCGCATATTCCGCGCTTCATCTGCCTCTTCGCTACTCGCCTCTTCTTCAATTTCAATATTGTACTTCTTCGCCAGCCAGCGCAATGCATCCGGGTAGGTCATTTGCTCATGCTCCATTAAAAAGGTCACGGCAGACCCCCCTTTTCCGGAAGAAAAGTCTTTAAAGATTTGTTTGGAGGGCACCACATAAAACGATGGTGTCTTCTCTTGGCTAAACGGACTCAGGCCTCTAAAGCTTGAACCACTTTTTTTAAGCTGCACAAAATCACCTACAACTTCCTCAATTCGAACGGAATCAAGAATTTTTTCAACACAAGCAGAGGTAATGCGGCCCATCCCCTAAAGGTACCGAATCTTCCTTGTTAGTGGGCGCGGTTTCCAATGTAATCCACCAAGGAAGAGAGGGCTATTTTGGCTTCGCTATCAGGAAAAGAACGCAATTGGGCTTTTGCCTCATATTGCCAAGTGGCCATACGTTGCGCAGCATAGTCCATTCCGCCAAGTTCACGCACCTTGGTCATGAGCCATGCGATGGACGCCGGATCTTCCTTTTTATTTTTAACAATGGACATCAACGTGCGCTTATCCTTGCTTTGCGCTACGGACAAGGCGTAAATCAAGGGCAAGGTCATTTTCTGTTCCTTGACATCGATCCCCGTTGGTTTACCGCTAGCACCAAACTGTTGGTAGTCCAATAAGTCATCTTGAATCTGAAAGGCCATCCCTAGTGCCTCACCAAATGCTTGGGCCTGCGCGATGACTTCCGCATCTTGACCGCTGGAAGCTGCCCCAACTGCACAACATGCCGCCATGAGCGAGGCCGTTTTTTTGCGGATAATCTCATCATAGACTTTCTCATCAATGTCTAAGCGGCGCGCCTTTTCAATTTGCAAAAGTTCCCCTTCGCTCATCTCACGAACTGCCCTACTGACATGTTTGAGTAAATCATGGTCTTCATGTTCCACTGCCAATAATAAAACGCGAGAGAGCATGTAATCCCCCACGAGAATGGCGATTTTATTTTTCCATAAAGCCGAAATACTGAAAGCCCCACGCCGTGTTGCGGCCTCATCCACCACATCATCATGCACCAATGTGGCGGTATGCATTAATTCGACAAGCGTAGCGCCACGATACGTCTTTTTAGAAACCTCTGCTGGAGCAAATGCTTTTGCCGTTAAGAAAACCAATGCGGGCCGCAATCGCTTCCCCTTCTGACGCACTGCATAGCGCAAAACCAAGTCCAGTAGGGGCACTTTACTACTGAATGCCTTTGGAAAGCTTTGATCAAACTGTTTCAGTTCCTCCTGAATAGGGTCTTTGAAGTTCATTTTATTCCGCGTTGCTTGCATATTGCTTCATAGGCCGATTGAATCTTTCGGAAGGTGGCTTCCGCCTCTTTGACCACATCTTCTCCCATCCCCTGAAGCGCGTCAGGGTGATATTTCTTTACCAAACTTCGGTAGGTTTTCTTCAAATCACGTTCTGACACATCAGCTGACACACCCAATACTTCAAAAGGGCTAGGTCCTGAAGGCTTGTGCACCGCTTCTAGTCGTTGAAAATCCTGTGGATGAATCCCTAAATACCCTGCAATTCGGGCAATCTGCTGGCGCTCTTCCGGCGTCATTGTCCCATCTGAATGGGCAAGCCCAAAAAGAAAGGCCACAACTTGAATACGTCCTTGAAGCGACATATGCCGTCGAACTTGCTGGCATATCTGCGTGATTGCCGGTTTTTCTTGAACAACTTTTTTGAAAGCTTTAAAGCTGGACTGGGCCTTTTCCTCGCCAAACCATCGCTTGAAATGTTCGCGAACAAAGCTTAACTCACGTTCATCCACCTGTCCATCTGCTTTAATCACAACAGAGGCAAGAATCAGCAGGCTTGCATGAAAATCCTGTTCTCCACGCTGATGAGGACGTGATTTTGTTCCAGGTGTTTCTGTAAAAAGATCCGAAAGTGAATTGCCGAGTGCAGCGCCAAGTATTAAGCCAATTGGGCCTCCAAGTGCCCATCCTATTCCACCGCCAATGAGGGTTGTCCAACGCTTCATGCTGCGCGAAGGTACAACGGACGGTTTAGCTCGTTAGCCAAATAGCAAAGCCAACAATCACCGCAATAAATACCACCACTGCAATCGTGGTTGACAAAGAAGCTTTATCTCGTTCTGCTTCTTCTCTCCGTCTGGCAGCTATACGCTCACGACGACTCAGGCGATCCTCTGGGCTAAGTCGGTCTCGATCATCACGGGTTGCCATAGGATATTACATTAGAATTGGATTGAATTTAATACTATTTCCTTTAATAACAATGAATTACATCTTTCCATCTGCAAAATTCCACATAAAAAAACTCCGCCATGAGGCGGAGTTTAGGACTTTTTTGTGGTTTAATTAAGACCCGCAGGCCTCACAGTCATCAGGATTATCAATTGAACACGCAAGTGTCTCTTCAGCAGAATACACTTTTACTGGCTCTACGGACACGGTAGCTGCAGCACTGAGCGAAGCTGTCAGTATTTCGGAGAAAACCTCGGTTGCATCGGAGGCTGCTTCCGCTTTCTTTTTCACCGTGAATTTAATCGCTGCTGATGCCGCCTTGGTCCGCAGATAATACATGCCTGTTTTAAGTCCTTTTTTCCATGCATAGAAGTGCATAGAAGTGAGTTTACCCATATTTGGTGACTCGACGAAGAGATTCAAAGACTGGCTTTGGTCAATGAATATGCCGCGATCCGCTGACATGTCAATGATGTCTTTCATCGACATTTCCCATACCGTCTTATAAAGCTCCTTAAGATTGTCTGGAATGCCTTCAATACTCTGAATGGAGCCGTTGTTAGCCATGATGGCATTCTTTACGTCTTCATTCCATAGACCTAATTTGACCAGGTCTACCAGCAAGTGTTTATTCACTACAATAAACTCCCCTGAAAGCACGCGACGCGTATATAAATTGCTCGTGTACGGCTCAAAGCACTCATTATTGCCTAAAATTTGTGACGTAGATGCCGTAGGCATGGGTGCCAATAGCAATGAATTGCGAACGCCGTGTTTTTTGACCTTCTTGCGCAAGGCATTCCAGTCCCAACGCCCACTCAAGTCCTCTTCCGTCATACCCCAGAGGTTGTACTGAAATTCTCCTTGAGAAATGGGCGATCCTTCATAGGTTTCATAGGGCCCGTGTTCAGCCGCTAGATCACATGAAGCCGTAACAGCTGAAAAGTAGATCGTTTCAAAAATGTCCTTGTTGAGATGCCGCGCCTCTTCGCTGGTAAAGGGTAAGCGAAGCTTAATAAAGGTGTCAGCCAAACCTTGTACCCCTATTCCAATGGGCCTGTGGCGCATATTCGAATTTCGGGCCTCGGGAACAGGGTAATAGTTCACATCTATCACACAGTTCAAGTTTTTAGTCACCTTATATGCGACATCATACAAAAGCTGGTGATCAAATGCCCCGTCTTCAACGTACTTCGGTAAAGCAATAGAAGCGAGGTTACATACAGCCACTTCATCTGGCGCCGTGTATTCAATGATCTCCGTACAAAGGTTGGAAGACCGAATAACGCCAAGATTCTTCTGGTTAGACTTCGCATTACAGGCATCCTTGTACAACATGTAAGGAGTGCCCGTTTCAATTTGTGCTTCCATTATTTTGGTCCACAATTCACGCGCAGCAATCGTCTTACGGCCTTTGCCTCCTTCCTCATACTTCGTATAGAGTGCTTCAAACTCGGCTCCGTAGGTATCAGATAGCCCTGGGCATTCATTCGGGCACATCAAAGTCCACTTGGCATCCGCTTCCACACGCTTCATGAACAAGTCTGGAATCCAGAGTGCATAAAACAAGTCACGTGCACGTTGCTCTTCTTTGCCCGTGTTTTTGCGCAAATCAAGAAAATCAAATACATCTGCATGCCAAGGCTCCAAATACATGGCAAATGACCCTTTTCGCTTGCCTCCTCCTTGATCTACATAGCGTGCGGTGTCGTTGAATACACGTAACAAAGGAATCAGTCCGTTTGAGGTGCCATTCGTGCCCCGGATGTAGGAGCCCATCGCGCGGATGTTATGGATGCTTAGACCAATACCTCCTGCGCTTTGGCTAATTTTTGCACATTGTTTTAGGGTATCATAGATGCCATCAATGCTGTCGTCCTTCATCTGCAATAAGAAGCAGCTGGACATTTGGGGCTTTGGCGTGCCTGCATTGAATAGGGTTGGCGTCGCATGGGTATAGAGGCCCCTAGACATGCCATCATAGGTCTCAATGGCCGCTTGAATATCTTCTTTGTGTATGCCAATGGCGACACGCAATAACATCTGCTGCGGACGTTCTGCAATTTGGCCATTGGTGCGCAACAAGTAAGAACGCTCTAAGGTTTTAAAACCGAAATAGTCATAATTGAAGTCGCGGTCATAAATCGGGGTAGAGTCCAGCATCTCAGAGTTGGCCTCAATAATCTCCATTACATCATCGGCAATCAATGGTGCCGTTTGCCCCGTCTTTGGACTCACATACGTATGCAAGTCGCGCATGGTTTCCGTGAAGGACTTATTCGTGTTTTTGTGCAAGTTTGAAACGGCAATGCGTGCAGCAAGCAAAGCGAAATCTGGATGGCGGACGGTCATCGATGCGGCAGTTTCTGCAGCAAGACTATCCAGTTCACTGGTCGTGACACCGTCATAGAGTCCCTCAATAACGCGCATAGCCACGGCGACAGAATCCACGAGTGGACTTAGACCATAACACAGCTTCTGAATCCGCGCCGTGATTTTGTCAAATTTAATGGCTTCTTTGCGGCCATCCCGCTTCAATACATGCATCATAATCTTTTTGGGGACTTAGAAGTCAGAATCAAACTTGAACGTTTCGGATGAAGTCTCTTGCTCCATACCAACGCCTGCCTTTCGGTAGTCTGAAACACGCTTTTCAAAGAAATTGGTCTTCCCTTCAAGTGAAATCATATCCATGAAATCAAAGGGGTTCTCAGAATTGTACTGTTTTGGGCATTCCAATTCGTCCAAAAGACGATCCGCAACAAATTCCAGATACTGAACCATAAGACGACTGTTCATGCCGATCAAATCAACAGGCAAAGATTCCGTGATGAACTCACGCTCAATGTCTAGCGCTTCTGTGATGATCTGAATAATACGCGCTTGTGGCACCTTGTTCACCAAGTGATGGTTGTGCAAATGGACCGCAAAGTCACAATGCATCCCCTCATCACGGCTGATCAGCTCATTGGAGAAAGTTAAGCCTGGCATAAGGCCACGCTTTTTCATCCAAAAAATAGAACAGAAGGCACCGCTAAAGAAGATGCCCTCCACTGCAGCAAAGGCGATTAAGCGCTCGGCAAATGAAGGAGAATCAATCCAGCGCAAAGCCCAATCTGCCTTTTTCTTGATGGCATCAAAGGTCTCAATGGCATTAAATAGCTGATGGCGTTCTGCCTTGTCCTTCACATACGTGTCAATCAACAATGAATAGGTTTCACTGTGAATATTTTCCATCATGATTTGGAAACCATAAAAGAACTTGACTTCCGTGTATTGTACCTCATTGACGAAGTTCTCTGCCAAGTTCTCATTGACAATTCCATCAGAAGCCGCAAAAAAGGCCAAAATGTGTTTGATAAAGTATTGCTCGTCTGCCGTTAACTTGTTTTCCCAGTCCGTCAAATCCTGGTGCAGGTCAATTTCTTCAGCTGTCCAAAAGCTCGCTTCTGCCTTCTTGTAGATGTCCCAAATATCATTGTGTTCAATAGGAAACAGGACAAAACGGTTCGGATTTTCCGATAAAATGGGTTCTACAGCAGAAGTGTTTTCGCTCATCATTTATGGCGTTAATCGCCTCATGGCGAGATGGTTACGTATAGTTTTGGTGCATTTTAGCAAATTCTATGTCCATTGGACTCAGGAAGACCTCTGCTGATGAGCTTTACAAATCTTGGAAAGTAGGGGCGAAATCACAAGCGATAGATTTGAACATTAACTCGGAGTTTTCAACATTTAGATCTCCAAGCAACACCCATAAGTCCATCAAATCCGGGGGGTTCGATGTGGGCAAATGAAATTTTGCCATTTTAGGTAAAAGAAATGCACATCAATTGTTAATAACCTAAACCTCTTTTTGAGATTCTAAGAAACTGTATACCTCTTCGGCCTCGTCCATCCAGCTAGGGCCATAAGCGCGCACCAAAGCGTCCTTTAAGAACCTAAATACCGGTAGTTTAAGCTCCTTACCCAAGCTACAAGCGGGTTCACAAACATTCCAATGGTGGACGTTTAATGCGTCAAAGTCCTTGTATTTGGTCACCCTAATCGGGTATAAGTGACATGAAATCGGTTTGGGCCAATCCACTGCCCCTGCCGCTGCCGCTTGTTCAATTCCGCACTTTGCCCCCGTCCCGTCAAAGACAGCATAGGCGCATTCCTTCCCCTGAACGAGTGGCGTGACCCATTCTCCATCGCTGTCTTGAATAGCAGGGCCTTGGGCTGCCAATGCTTCCTTTCCTTCGGGACGCAGAAAAGGGGCGATGGCGTCTTGAATCTCAGATAAAATCGCCACCTCCGCCTCTTGCAAGGGTGCCCCGGCATCCCCTTCTACACAACAAGCCCCTCCACACCGGGAGAGATCACAACAAAAGGCATGTTCAAATGCCACTTGCGAAACGACGGTATTACCGATTTGAATCATTCTCCAAAGGTCTACCTTTGTAGCCAACTCAACAAGCCATGAATTTCGCTGAAATCCTTTCTGCCACAATGGTGCTCTTTGCTGTCATTGATATTATTGGCAGCATCCCCATTATCATCTCACTGCGCGACAAGGTTGGGCATATCCAAAGTGAGAAAGCCACCATGGCCGCTTCGGGCATCATGATCCTTTTTCTCTTTTTTGGCGAAGATCTGCTAGGTCTTTTTGGCGTCAATGTTGCTTCTTTTGCCGTCGCGGGGTCCTTAGTTCTCTTTTTTTTAGCTCTAGAAATGATTCTGGGTGTCCGAATTTACCGCGAAGCAGAACCCGAATCTGCTAGCATTGTCCCCATTGCTTTTCCATTAATCGCCGGCGCCGGAACCTTGACCACCTTAATATCCCTTCGCAGTGAGTTTGCGACGATAAATATCCTCATTGCCATTGTCATCAACGCGGCTTTAGTGTTTCTCGTACTCAAAAACACCCGACACCTAGAGCGCTGGTTGGGTAAAAATGGGATCGCGGTGGTACGCAAAGTATTTGGCATCATTTTGATGGCCATTTCTGTGCGCCTATTTACCGCAAACATCGGTTCCCTTCTCGTTTAAGTTTAAAACACACGAACTTCATGCCTTCCTTGGCACAAAAGATTAGATAAAACACTCGTATGGCACTGTCTCCTGAAGAATCATTTAAGCGCGTCATCTCTCACGCAAAGGAATATGGCTTTGTTTTCCAAAGCAGCGAAATCTATGACGGCCTGTCTGCCGTGTATGATTATGGTCAAAATGGGGTGTTACTTAAAAACAACATCAAAAGCTTTTGGTGGAAATCCATGGTGCAACTCAATGAGAATGTTGTGGGGCTGGATTCTGCCATTTTTATGCACCCAACTGTCTGGAAAGCCAGTGGCCACGTGGATGCCTTTAACGACCCCTTAATTGACAATAAGGACAGCAAAAAACGGTACCGTGCTGATGTGTTGCTAGAAGACCACGCCGAAAAACTTCGTCAAAAAGCCAACAAAGAGGTGGAGAAAGCCGCTCAACGCTTTGGTGATAGCTTTGATGCCGACTTATTCCGAAGCACCAATCCACGCGTGGCAGGCTATTTAGCCAAAGCGGATGAGATCATGGCACGCTTTGTTGCCGCCATGGAGGAAGAAGACTTGGAGGCCGTTCGCCAAATTATCCTCGACGAGAATATCACTTGCCCCGTTAGTGGAAGCGCAAACTGGACCGAAGTACGTCAGTTCAATTTGATGTTCGCCACAAAAATGGGCTCTGTTGCGGAAGGCGCCAGTGACCTATACCTGCGCCCCGAAACGGCCCAGGGCATTTTTGTCAACTTCCTCAATGTTTTCAAAACAGGCAGAATGAAAGTTCCTTTCGGTATCGCTCAAATTGGAAAGGCTTTCCGCAATGAAATTGTCGCACGCCAGTTCATTTTCCGCATGCGTGAATTTGAACAAATGGAAATGCAATTTTTTGTTAAACCTGGGACAGAAATGGAATGGTATGCACACTGGAAAGAGGCACGTATGCGTTGGCATATGGCCCTTGGTTTTGATGCGCGTCATTATCGCTTCCATGACCATGACAAGCTTGCGCACTATGCCAATGCCGCAGCAGATATTGAATTTCAATTTCCATTTGGATTCAAAGAAATTGAAGGCATCCACAGTCGGACCGATTTTGATTTACGTAGACACGAAGAGTTTTCCGGGAAGAAGCAGCAAGTTTTTGACCCCGAAACGCAAGAGAATTATACGCCTTATGTGGTAGAAACCTCCATTGGTTTAGACCGCATGTTCCTCAGTCTTCTCAGCTTGAGTATTGAGGAAGAAACATTAGAAGACGGCAGCCAACGGACCGTCCTCCGCCTTCCGCACGCTTTAGCCCCAACACAAGCAGCCATCCTGCCTTTAATGAAAAAAGATGGTTTGCCCGAATTTGCGCGCAGCTTACACACGGATCTCAAATTTGATTTTCAAGTGGCTTATGATGAAAAGGATGCCATTGGAAAGCGTTACCGCCGCCATGACGCTATTGGCACACCTTTATGTATCACGGTAGATCATCAGAGCTTAGAGGATGGCACCGTTACTCTGCGTGACCGCGACACCATGGAGCAAAAGCGCGTTCATAGAGACGAAGTATTTGATATTGTGCGGACTACGGCTTCGCTCGAAGTCCTACTAAAGAAGATTTAAATATTTTCACTTGCATTTGCATAGGTCTAATATTTATCTACCTTTGGTTCAAGATATTGAGATCTCAACCATTAAAAAAACCCAAATTATTATGAAAAAAGTAAGCTTTTTTCTAAGCGCACTGGCCATGGTTGCCTTTGTTGCTTGTAACAACGCAGCTGAAGAAGCTACTGTTGAAGAGACTGTTGAAGAAGTTGTTGTCGAAGAGGCTCCTGCTGAGGAGGCTTCCGAAGAGGCTGCAACTGAAGAAGTTGTCGCCGAAGGCGAAGAGGCTTCTGCAGAGTAATTCTACAGAAACAGAACAGAAAGCCGTCCATTGGGGCGGCTTTTTTTATGCCCAAATTTTCTAATCATCCGATTTAAACTAGGCCAAAGGAGGTAAGAAGTCTACCTGCACTCCCGCACGGCGAAGAAAATCTACGCCCGACAGATCTCTGTACGCCATGGCATAGACCACACGCTTAATTCCAGATTGATGCACCAGCTTGGAACAGTTGTTACAGGGAGACATCGTGAGATAAAGGGTGGCTCCTTCACAACTTTGGGTGGATCCCGCCACTTTTAAAATGGCATTGGCCTCTGCGTGCAGGACATACCATTTGGTAAACCCTTCATCGTCCTCACAAATATTTTCAAACCCAGATGGCGTTCCATTATAACCGTCTGAAATGATCATACGGCCTTTCACAATTAAGGCCCCTACCTTGCGCCGCTCACAATAAGAAAGTTGTGACCACTCAGCCGCCATGCGGAGGTAGGCTCGGTCATATTTTTCTTGTTTATTCATTGAGGTTGCGAGCACTATTTGAAGTAAGTGCCCAGGGCGGGAATCGAACCCGCACTCCAGGGGAACACGAGTTTGAGTCGTGCGCGTCTACCAATTCCGCCACCTGGGCAATTGTGGATCGCAAACATACACACAAAATGCATACATTTGCACCCCCGTTTTGTTAAAAGTATGGATCCCGTAGCAAAAATTTTCGCTGGTCAAGCCACAGAAGGTTTGGCATCTGCCATTGCGGATGCCTATGGTATTTCCATGGGACAAGTGAATATGCTGCGCTTTTCTGACGGTGAATTTTTACCCTCATTTGAAGAATCTGTTCGTGGAAGCCGTGTCTTTTTGATACAGAGCACCATGCCTAGTTCCGATAACTTATTTGAGCTTTTACAGATGTGCGACGCCGCAAAGCGCGCTTCAGCACGTCACATAACGGCTGTCGTTCCCTACTTTGGGTATGCCCGTCAAGACCGCAAAGACAAGCCCCGCGTGCCCATTACGGCAAAATTAGTGACCAAATTGCTTGAAGCAGCAGGGGCCACACGCGTCATGACCATGGATCTACATGCCGACCAAATCCAGGGCTTCTTTGAAATTCCGGTGGACCACCTATACTCTTCTTCTTTGTTCATTCCGGACATTGAAGCGTTGAAATTAGATGACCTCACCATCGCTTCTCCAGACATGGGGGGCTCTAAGCGTGCAACAGCTTATGGTAATCAGTTGGGCGCAGAGGTCGTTATTTGTTACAAGCAACGGAAGAAAGCCAATGTCGTGGATAAAATGACCGTCATTGGAGACGTTTCAGGCCGGCATGTTATCCTCATTGATGACATGGTAGATACCGCTGGAACCCTCACTAAAGCCGCTGATATGCTTCTCCAGCAAGGGGCAGCAAGTGTTCGTGCCTACTGTACTCATGGTGTTCTTTCGGCTAATGCCATTGAACGCATAGAAAATTCCGCTTTACAAGAGCTCGTCATCACGGATACCATCCCCCAGGCGCGCACTTCAGATAAAATTCGCGTCTTATCCGTCGCTAATCTTTTTGCCGCTGTCATGCACAAAGTGAACTCAAATGAGTCCATCAGCGGTCACTTCTTAATGTAAACTCTGAAATCTCCATCCCATGCAATCCGTTACCATTCAAGGATCTGTTCGCACCGAACTCGGCACCAAGTTTGCCAAAGCCACTCGTGCAGCAGGTGAAGTCCCCTGCGTTGTTTATGGCGGTCAAGCGCCCATTCACTTCAGCGCGCCCATCCTCGCTTTTCGTGACTTGGTTTACACTGCGGAGGCACGTGTAGCACACATCGAATTAGAAGGCAAAACTATCCAAGCAGTTATTCAAGACATGCAATTTGATGTCCTAACAGACAAGCTGACCCATATGGACTTCATTGAGGTTATTGAAGGCAAGCCTGTCACGATTGAAGTTCCTGTCATGATGGTGGGGAATGCGCGTGGTGTGCGTAACGGTGGCACGTTGAAATCTGTTCTTCGTGCATTGCGCATCAAGGGGGATATCAACAATCTACCTTCCGTCATTGACCACGATATCACTGACCTTCGTATTGGCGAATCCATTCGTGTGAGCGACCTTAAGTCAGGCAAGGCCTTTGAAATCCTCAATGCAGAAGCCGCGGTTGTTGTGACCATCAAAATGTCTCGTAAGGCTGTGGCCGAAGACGAGGATGAATCAGAAGAAGGTGCTGAAGGTGCTGAAGGTGCTGCTGAAGGTGCTGAAGCTACTGCCGCTGAATGAAAAAATTCCTAGTGATTGGATTGGGCAATCCGGGTTCGGAATATGCCCACACCCGTCACAATATTGGATATACTATCGTGGACGCCTGGGCTCAGGCGTCCACGTCTATTTTTAGCCCTGCCCGTTATGGAGATAGGGCAGAAATAAAACTCAAAGGGCGGACTATCCTATTGATCAAGCCCACCACCTTCATGAACTTGAGCGGCAAAGCGGTTCGGTACTGGATGGAGGAAGAAAAAATTCCCTTGGAGAACCTGATCGTCCTCGTCGATGAATTAGCCTTGCCCATTGGCACGGTTCGACTCAAGACCAAAGGCTCTGATGGAGGCCACAATGGCCTAAAAGACATACAAGCTGTTCTGGGTCGCCAAGATTATGCCCGCTTACGTTTTGGCATAGGGCAACATTTCCCAAAAGGACATCAAGTAGATTTTGTTCTAGGGCGTTGGCAAGAAACTGAAATGGAGTTTGTCACCCCAGGGATTGAGCGCGCCATTCAGCTCCTCGAAGCCTATATCTTGGCAGGCCCTCAGACCGCCATGAACCAATACAATCAGTAAGGGCTATTTTTTTATTTTTTGGGGTATTGTTGGCGTCTTAGTGCCTGTACTTTCGCGACATGAAAATACATATTCGGGTATTTATTCTTTTGGTTATTGCGTCATTCGCAGCGCATGCTCAAGACGCCGCCATGCGCGGCCAGGTTATTTTTGAAGGAAGTTTGGATCCTGCAGAAGGATACCGCGTCATTATAGAGCAGGGAAGCTTTCGGGCAGCGCAATCCACCACACACCAAGGACGTTTTTCTTTTGGAAATCTTCCCAGTGGGTTGTGTAATGTTCGTGTTACGAGCCCCGATGAGCGAACTATTTCTGTTTTACACGAGCAAATGCTCAATGCAGTAAAACCTCTTGAGCTGACCATCGCCGTGGTGCGTCAAGTAGCCCAATTGCAAGAGGTCTCTGTCAGCGCAACCGCCTTTAAGACGACAGATGAGGCCCCCCTTTCGATCAAAAATATCAATTGGGCCGAGATGCAGCGAATGCCTGGTGCCACATTGGACATTTCAAAGGTTATCCAGAGCTTTCCTGGTGTTCTCCCCAAATCAAGCTTTGGCTATAATATTTCCATTCGAGGTGGCGCCTCTAGCGAGAATGCCTACCGTATGGATGGCATCGACCTGCCGGCTATCAACCATTTTAGCATTCAAGGCGCAAGTGGCGGTGCAGTGAGTATGATCAACATGGACTTTATTCAAGACGCCACCTTGTATTCAGGCGCATTTCCTTCAAGCATGAGCAATGTCCTATCTGGTGCGTTAGACTTGGATTTGCGGAATGCACGAAGCGACCGTGCGGGTGTTCGCATGACCTTGGGCGCAACCGATGTGGGCGCCACTGTAGAGATTCCTATAAACGCCCAGGCTGGGCTCATGGTTTCGGGTCGTCAGAGTTTTTCACAGCATTATTTTAAACTATTCAATATCCCCATTTTGCCCACCTACCAAGACGCCCAATGTAAGCTACATATGCGCCTAGGAAACAAAAAAGACCTAACCCTACTTGGGGTGGGCGGTTGGGGCTCCTATAGACTCTATACACAAGGCCGAGGAAGTGATGCATTACTTTATAACGTAGGCTACATTCCCGAGGGACAGCAAAGCACCGAAGTAGTAGGCGCACGCTACCGCCATTTCATGTCCAATGGGGTCAGAACTTGGGTTCTAAGCCATGATCGAATCACCAATGATGCAGATAAGTTTATCGGAAATACGGGGCTAGAAAAAGACCGACAATTGCTGTATCGCGCACATGAAGACCATACCCGGTTGCGCTTTGAACGCAAATGGGAAGGCGACATGGGTATTTTTACCCTGGGAGGAAGCCTTGAAGCTGTTCAGCTTGGTGCGCTTAGTGAATCCATCAAGGGAAGCTTAACGGGGTTGGACACAGTGCAACTGCAGGCCATGGTGAATTATGTCCAAGCAGGCGTCTTTGGCGCCTATGCCAAAACTTCTCAGAATGGACGGGGCAACTTAACCCTATCGCTGCGTCTGGATGCCGCTAATTACAACCTGAGTATGGTGAATCCCCTGGCGCAGGCATCTCCAAGAGCCTCCTACAAATATCAGCTCACATCCAAATGGACGGCCAACGCGCACATTGGGCGCTATAATCAACTGCCTCCTGGGATTCTGTTGGCAGCCAATACTTCTAGCCTTGAGAGCAGTGTCATGCGTTTTACCAAGGCAGACCATGTGGGGACAGGTATTGAATACCAGAATGGAAAAACCTATAGAGTATCTATGGAGGTATACCACAAGCAATATCTCCATGCGCCATTTTTGGCCCATGATCAAATTGCCTATGCCAACGCTATTGGCGCCTATGTGGCGGTGGGGGACCAACCTTCCTTGCCAACCGCTGAAGGTCGAGCACAAGGTTTTGAACTCTTTTTACAACAAAAGCTCAAAGGCAACTACTGGTGGATGGCCACGTATAATTATAGTATAAGTCAATATAAAACGACGACTGGATCTTGGGCTCCCTCTGTTTGGGATAGCAGAAATACCCTGAGCATGACCACCGGAAAGGTTTGGGGAAGAGGTTGGCAATGGGGTATTAAATGGCGTTATTCCTCAGGAACACCGTATACCCCTTTCGATCAGAGCGCATCCTCTTTGACAAGCAATTGGGATGTGTTGCAGCGAGGCATCTTTGATTACGGCGAGGTGAATAGTCAGCGACTATCGCCATTTACGCAATTGGATTTGCGCCTAGACAAAACCTATGCACACAAAGGTTGGAGTTTATCCTGGTTCTTAGATTTACAAAATGCCTTGAGCGGTGATATTCCCTTGATGCCCTACCTCACCGTTGTGCGCGATCCAGAGACTAAGGCCCCCTTGCTGGACCCTTCTGACACTACCCGATACCAAATGCAACTGCTCCGTTCCGATACTGGAAGGGTTCTTCCTACCCTAGGCATGATCTTGGAGTTTTAATCCATAGTTTTAGAGGATTAAATTCCACACCCTATGAAACCACGTTTGTCCTTCTTTGTCCTGATGATTTTTGCGCTCTCCTTTGGACTTCAAGCGCAGAAATCCTCGTATCGCCATCATGAAATTGGTTTACAATTGGACCAATCCTATGGTTTCATGTACGGTGCCCCCATGAATTTTAAGACGCTCTACAAGGTTGGCCCTTCAGAGAATGCCGTCTGGCGCTTTCAACTGGGAACCCTACAGTTCGGGCATAATTACTATGAACCAAGCCAACAGCTATCGAGTTGGGTGGGGCTTGGAGGTTTGATTGGCCGGGAGTGGCGCAAGGACATCAGCGATAAACTTCGCTTGTATCATGGCCCCATGGTTGGCTTAGACATGAGCTTAAGCCGCACAAGAACAGATTCACCCCCAACAGAAAATGGCTATGTCTACCTGACGCCCGGACTGTCTTATGTTATTGGCGTGATGTATCACTTCAACGGGCCATTTTATATGGCGGCAGAAATTCATCCTGGCATCAATACACAATTCACCTATTCCAATGATGCATGGTCACCAAATCGCTACTGGTCAGGAGGCTTAAGCGGCCAAAATGCATTACTGACTGTGGCCTACGAATTCCAAACCTATAAAAAGGGAAAAAGTAAAAAGGCCCGTGGTGTTGTCACTACCCCAGAGTGAGGTTTACTCCACCGTGACGGACTTTGCCAAATTACGCGGCTGATCTACATTGCAACCGCGCAAGACGGCAATATGATAGCTCAGTAACTGCAACGGGACCGTGGCGAGCAAGGGACTTAGACAATCTAATGTATCGGGGATCTCAATCACGGCATCGGACAAGGACCGCACTTCTTCGTTCCCCTGTCCCGTAATCGAAATGACGTGGCCTTTTCTTGCCTTAACCTCTTGCACGTTAGAAACGAGTTTCTCATACATGTCTCCCCTGGGCGCAATAATGACAATAGGCATTTGCTCGTCAATCAGCGCAATTGGACCATGCTTCATTTCTGCAGCTGGATATCCTTCTGCATGGATGTAACTAATCTCTTTAAGCTTCAATGCCCCTTCTAAAGCCACAGGAAAGTTATACCCGCGTCCAAGGAACAGCGCATTGTTAGCCTTCGCTATACTGGCTGCGATCACCTTAATATGGGATTCTGCGCCCAGTATGGATGTAATTTTTTCTGGAATCAACGCAAGCTCGCGGCCTATCTCGGCGCAGTGTTCTAGACTAAGGTGCCCTTTGACACGGCCCAAATACATAGCTATCAGGGTTAATACAGTCACCTGCGCAGTAAACGCTTTGGTCGAAGCTACGCCAATTTCAGGGCCGGCATGGGTATAGGCACCAGCAGTCGTTTCACGTGCGATGGAGGATCCTACTACATTGCATACACCAAAGACGATAGCCCCCGCCTTTTTTGCCATCTTAATGGCGGCCAGGGTGTCGGCCGTTTCACCCGACTGCGAAATGGCAATCACCACATCTTTAGGCCCGATGATAGGATTTCGGTAACGAAACTCTGAAGCATATTCGACCTCTACGGGTACACGCGCCAAATCCTCCAAAAGATACTCTCCCACCAGGCCTGCATGCCAAGAGGTACCGCAGCCAATGATAAGCAATCGCTGGGCTTCAAGAAGCGCCTCAGATATGGAATCTAAGCCCGCCATTTTGACCTCGCCTGTTTTGAGATCTATTCTGCCGCGAATGGTGTCTCCTATGCTCTTTGGTTGCTCAAAGATCTCCTTGAGCATGAAGTGATCATATCCGCCTTTTTCAATGCTTTCCAGATCCATCTTAAGTTGATGAATCACTGCATCGACAGGTAGGTCAGACGCGATTTCACGAATGGACACACCCTGACGGCTAATCACCGCCATTTCGCCATCCTCTAGGTAGATAACTTTTTTGGTGCTGTCAAGAAAAGGCGTAGCGTCTGAGCCTACAAAGTATTCATTGTTTCCAAGGCCTACGACAAGCGGTGATCCTAATCGGGCCACCACCATTTGACCGGGTTCATCTTTGGATAATACGGCAATGGCATAGGCCCCAACCACTTCATTTAGCGCTATACGGACCGCTTGATCCAGAGAAACACCTTCAGCGTCTTGTACAAATTCAATAAAATTGACCAAAACTTCCGTGTCAGTGTCACTATGAAAGCGATAGCCCTTACTTGTCATCAAAGCTTTTAATGAGGCAAAGTTTTCGATGATGCCATTGTGCACCAAAACCAACCGTCCAGAATTAGACAAATGGGGATGTGCATTGGGGTCATTGGGTTCGCCATGGGTTGCCCATCGCGTATGCCCTATGCCCAAAGAGGCTTGTGGGACATCCTTTCCCATACGCGCTTCAAGGTCAGAGACTTTTCCTTTACACTTATGAACCGCGAGTTGGCCGTTAAATAAGGCAATCCCTGCAGAATCATATCCGCGGTATTCTAATCTTTTAAGTCCTTGAATGAGGAGAGGGTACGCATCCCGTGTTCCTAAATATCCGACAATTCCACACATGGTGAATGAGATTTGGTGTTAAACCTTTGGTAGGGATCTAACGTGGTTTGGTTACGTACAAATCTAAGCGAATTGGGTCCATTGGGTCCAAATTTCCATTCAGCACCCCTCGAGCAGCAGAAGATGACATTCGATCTGGAACCAACAAAATCTTCGCGTCAGACGTGTCCTTTCCATTCAGCCATTGCTGAACAAACTTTGTTACATCCAGTGTGTAAGCGCGATCACGAAGGATGGGACTAATCACTAACGATCCGCCCGGATCGCCGTTGAGGTAATTGGTCATGAGCCTACGCTGAAAACCATGGACCAAAAATGCATTTAATTTGACCGGTGTAGCAAACTCCAAAGCGGAACCCTCACGAACAGGAATCCGCAACTCCGCATAGTTGATGAAATAATTTGAATCAGCGAGATTTTGAAGGTTTTCCAAATTCACAACGGTGATAGCGCCACCCATTCCTTGAAGATACGTAGTTGCCTCCCCGGCAACAGAATCCTGATTGTCCAAATCAAAAGTGGCTTGGCTCCGATCAAAAGAGAACGTATTTGCGCTATTGACCAAATTCCAGGCAAGAAGATCATAGATCCCATACCCCGGGCCTACCGTATCGGCCCTTAGGCTGTCATTGGTATAATAGAAACGGATACGCATATCCTGATCTGCAGGTGAGAATTGATAGATGGCTTCGTTGTTTCCAACTCCTTCTACGTACAAGCCACGGAAGTATTCCAAAAAGGCCGTATTACTTTCAAAATCCGTTGGCTGAGCTGCTGATGCGTCAATTATATACGTTTGAAAAAAGTCTTTGTCAAGGTGTAGTCCTATGACTTCATTTGGCGCCACAATACCTTGCACAATGCGCTTACGCGCAGGCTTGGGCTGCACTACCGTATCGACCAACACACTTGAACCCGTAAAAACGGAATGGGCATAATACAAGCTATCCGATGAGATGATTTGGTCTAAATGACTTACTCTAAGTCCAAAGTCAGCAGAGGTGTCCCCATAGAATCCGGCAAAAGGAAGGTACATATAGACCGAGTCCACGGTAGCATTTTCGCCAAAATCAGGATTGACTGTGCTGAGGATATATTGGGTAGCAAAATTCGCCGTTGCACGACCAAATATGGGGTCCTCATATGACCCTAACATCAAGTATGAGGGCTTCATGGTCACCAAAGAATCAAAAGACTCCGTGGTGGTTGTAATAGGTAAAGATGTCAGCTTACCAATCTTCAAGGCATTTTGATCGACGAAGTCAAGGCCAATTTCACCTGTGTTACGCTCACAACTTGAAAGCAAGACAGCCACAAACCCCAGGGTAAACCAAAATGTCCGCATGACTTTATTCGGCAAAAAGTGAGTCGTAGAAAGAATTTAGGCCCCCTGGCTCTGTCAAATACGCTGTGCCATCATGGATAGGCACACCCGCTGCAGTCGCGGCATCCAGCTGTGCTTGTGGCACATCCGAAGACATCTGAAGAACCGCATCCACATGTGAAACAGCCCCTGCATAAAGATTGTCTGTACTGGGTGTTTTGAAAGGCTCCATGTCCTTCACTCCGTCAAACTCCATGCCGCGATATAGACCATCATCTAAGTGGCCTTCAAATCCATCCCCAAATAGGCTGTACACCAACTTGGCATCCTTAAAGTGAGGGTCCTCCGCATTAAATTGACGGATATAAAGGGGCATGGCCGTACTCATCCACCCCATAAAGTGCACAACATCAGGCTGCCAACCTAATTTTTTAATCGTCTCGATGACGCTTTTGCAGAAAAATAAACTCCGCTCACCATTGTCTTTATAGAACTTTCCATCCTTGTCTTCCCACGTGCCTTTTCGCTTAAAAAAGTCTTCATTGTCAATGAAATAGACTTGAATTCTAACGCCAGGAACAGAGGCCACTTTGATAATCAATGGCTGATCTAAGTCATTGATAACCACATTTATACCACTTAAACGAATCACCTCATGAAGTTGGTGACGTCGCTCATTGATGGCGCCAAAGCGTGGCATAAAGACACGGATTTCGTGTCCTTGGTCGTTCATTTTCTTTGGAAAAGCTAACCCCGCTTTGGACAGTATATTGTCCGGGAAGTAGGGTTTAATCTCATGTGAGATGTAGAGGATGCGTCGTTTCGCCATTGCTGCAAAGGTACAAAATTTACCTCCAGCGCCCATTGTCCGGCATTCTAGCCTAGTTTTAACCTCACTTTTATGAAGATTACTTCCCTATCAACCCATGCGGCTTGGTTATCGTTCCGAAATAGCTTCCCAAAAGGGGCTATAATTGGCTTTGTTCCCACCATGGGGGCGTTGCACCGAGGGCATCTTGCGCTTGTGCAACAGGCTTTATCAGAATGTGAGCTAGTTATTGCCAGTATTTTCGTGAATCCCACACAATTCAATCATGTAGATGATTTTACCGCCTATCCATTGGATGTGGAAAATGACCTGGCTGCGTTGGATTCCATTGGCTGTCATGCTGCTTTTATTCCTAATGTCGCCACCCTTTATCCCGATGGACCTGTTTCCGAAAACTATGATTTATTGGGGCTAGATCTCGTCCTTGAAGGCGCATTGCGCCCGGGTCATTTTCAAGGCGTTGCAACCGTCGTGGATCGCTTATTTGATCTGATACAACCAGACAGGGCCTACTTTGGACTCAAGGACTATCAGCAAGTGAAGGTGATCGAAAGGCTTGCTACTTTGCGCGGTGGTAAGCCTAGCATTGTTGCATGCCCCATCGTTCGGGAGGACAATGGCCTGGCTATGTCATCACGAAACAGACGTCTCACCAAAGCACAAACCAGAGAAGCGGCCGTTATTTTTGAGGCATTGCGTTTTGCTGAAGCGGAATTGTCCTGGTTTCCTGTTCCCTCCCTTGCGCTAAAACGAGAAATGCGGGCGATGATTCAAGCTACTGGGAGCCTTAGGGTAGACGCGATTGACTTTGCCCTAGCTGACAGCTTACAGCCCGTTAGAGATCCTGACCGACCCTTAGATCGCTATTCAGAGCCCATACAATGCTTTGTGTCGGCCTTTGCAGGAGATGTGCGCTTAATTGACACCCATTGTATTGTCCCAAAAGGACCTATAGAGGGGTAATCATACCCAGCCGCGCGATGTAAAATCAATCCTCAAAGGCTTAGGGGATCTCCTTCCGAGTCCCTACTTTTGCGCCCCATGACAATCGAAGTCCTTTACAGTAAAATCCACCGCGTACGGGTTACAGGGGCGGATCTCCATTATATCGGATCCATCACGATTGACCGTTCCCTCGCGGAAGCCGCAAAGCTTGTAGAAGGGCAAAAGGTCAGCATCGTCAACATCAACAACGGAGAACGATTGGACACTTATGTGATTTATGGAGAAGCAAATAGTGGAGAGATCACCTTGAATGGGCCTGCGGCGCGCAAAGTGCAAAAAGAGGATAAGATTATCATTATTTCCTACGCTTCCATGACGCCTGAAGAGGCCAAAACCTTTCAGCCTGTCGTACTTTTCCCAGACGAATCTAGCAACCGCTTACACTAACCTTTCACTATGGCAAAACCCACAATTCCCGGATGGCTCAGAACGACGGGTTTTGCCCTACTGGCTATTCTCCTTTTGATTTTCGCATTTGATGATGTTGACCTAAACAAGGTCTGGGCCTCAGCAAAAGAAGCCAAGTGGGGCTATATCATGTTGAGCATCGCCCTGGGCTATACCGCAGTACTCAGCAGGGGAAAGCGTTGGACCTATGTTTTACGCCATTTAGGTTACTCCACCTCTACTTGGAGGGCTGTTCATGCCACGGGTGTTGGCTATTTGGTGAACATGGCCATACCACGCGCTGGAGAGGTCGCCCGTGCGACCGCCCTAAACCGAGCAGACAACATCCCCGTAAATGTTTTGATTGGCACCATTCTTATTGAACGCACAATCGATTTACTCATGATGGCTGGCCTATTAGGCTTGGCCTTTATAGGTGCTTCAGGCGAAATCCAGACCTTACTAGACATCACCCAGCAGAACACAGATGGTAGCCCAAAGTCAGGCGGGTTTCCATGGATGTCACTCTTTGGAGGCATTGTTGGCCTTGTTTTGATCTTCGCTGTTTTCTTCCAAAAGCAGGTGCGCGCTACCGCCTTCTACACAAAGCTCGTCACCTTTCTTGAAGGTATGATGGAAGGGGTGCGTGCGGTAGGTCAACTTCCTAACAAATGGGCTTTCTGGGGGCATACCTTCTTTATCTGGGCGTGCTACTATGTGATGGTGTATGTGTGCTTTTATGCCCTCCCCTTCACGGCCAATTTTACCCTAGCACAAGGACTTTTTGTCATGATGGCTGCAAGTCTTGGGGTATTGGTCCCCGTCCCTGGTGGCGTGGGGGCCTATCATTACCTCGTCGCAATGGCCCTTGTTGTCCTCGGCCTCCCCTATGAACAAGGACTTGCTTTTGCCACCATTGTCCATGCCGCGCAAGCCTTGATGCTGATAAGTTCTGGGGTCATAGGTTTGATTGCACTTTCTGCCCGAAAAGGCCGAACTTCCTTCCATGGCAAAGGTTAAAAAAGCATGGTTCTGTCAATCCTGTGGATCCCAGCATCCTCAATGGATGGGCCAATGCAAGTCATGCAACGCATGGAATACTTTGGTAGAAGAGATACTCGAAAGACCCTCAACCGAAAGCAGTTGGTCCAGTGATGCAACGGTCCCCAGTAATAAAGCACTGCCCCTTTCAGACGTGCATCGCCACGAGCAGGACCGAAGGCCCACCCATGACAAAGAATTAGACCGCGTGTTAGGTGGCGGACTGGTCCCGGGCAGTCTGGTTCTTTTAGGGGGGGAGCCAGGTATTGGCAAGTCAACCCTTTTACTTCAGGTCGCCTTATTGCAAGGAGAAAAAGTCCTATATGTTAGCGGCGAAGAAAGCGCACAACAAATCCGGATGCGCGCCGAGCGCATTGGCTTACATGGTCCCGGATGCCATGTGCTCACCGAGGTCTCTACCCGTAAAATACTCCAAGCCGCTGAGCAGCTGAAACCCGATATGCTCATTGTAGATTCTATTCAGACGTCCCATAACCCGCAATTGGACTCTGCCCCCGGAAGTATTTCCCAGATCCGCGAAGCGGCTGCTGAATTTTTGCGTTATGCAAAGTCGCGCCATGTGCCCGTGATCTTGGTCGGCCATATCACCAAAGATGGGCACCTCGCTGGACCTAAAGTACTAGAACACATGGTGGACGTTGTATTGCAGTTTGAGGGCGACCGACACCATCTTTTCCGCATGTTGCGCGCCCTGAAGAACCGTTTTGGTAGTACCCAAGAGCTAGGCATTTACCAAATGGACGGCAAAGGCCTGCAGGGTGTCGCAAATCCGAGTGGTCTTCTGTTAGGTCAAAGAGAAGAAGGACTCAGCGGCTCTGCCGTTGGAATTCCTTCCGAAGGGATGCAACCCTTACTGGTCGAAGTTCAGGCGCTCGTCAGTTCAGCCGTTTATGGCACCCCCCAACGATCTTGCACAGGCTTTGACACCCGAAGGCTCAATATGCTCTTGGCGGTATTAGAAAAGCGATGTGGTTTCCGCCTGGGCGCCAAAGATGTCTTCTTGAATGTGACGGGGGGATTACGCGTAGAGGATCCCGCACTGGATCTAGCGGTATGTGCCGCTATCCTTTCGAGCAATGCAGACATCCCCATTCCGCATGGGATGGCTTTTGCGGCTGAAGTAGGTTTAGGCGGTGAAATTCGTCCCGTACACCGCATGGAGCAGCGCATGAATGAAGCCGGAAAGCTTGGGTTTGATACCGTTTTTTGCGCAAAGCAATCCGGCATCAAAGCGGGTATACACCACGGTGTCAATGTGGTGCCGGTTCAGCGCATGGAAGCGCTAGTCGCTGCCCTTTTTGGTTAAATTCTTTGTTTAATTCCCCACCAAATTCACCAACTCATCCAAGTTGGGTGTGATAATGATTTCGGTGCGACGGTTGCGCGCTTTGTTTTCGGGCGTATCGTTGGCAGCTACTGGCATAAACTCGCCACGACCTGCTGCTTGAACGCGTTGGGGCTCAATTCCTTTGTTGACCAGGATCTTTACCACCGAGGTAGCACGCATCACACTCAAATCCCAATTGTCCTTTACAGAGGTTTTGCCAAAATAGGCATCGTCGTCTGTATGCCCTTCTACGGCAATCTTGAGGTCTTTATTCTCCGACAAGACCTTGGCTAATTGGCCTAATGCCGTGGCCCCGTCTGCTTGCACATCCCAAGAACCTGAAGCAAACATCAAGCGGTTGTCCAGGCTTACATATACCTGTCCATTACGCATAGAAACTGTCAAGCCTCGGTTTTCAAAACCTAGCAGGGCGTCTGCAATGCGCTGGCGGAAGTAGGCAGCGGTAGAGTCTTTACGGGCCAAGAGCGATTCTAACTCATTCACGCGGGCCTCACGGGACTGAAGTGCACGTTCAACGGCAATTAAACGGCTCTGCTCACGCATGAGTGAATCCTCTTTACTCGCCAACCGCTGGGCAATTTTTTCCATTTGCTCCAACATGACTTTGTTTTCACGCAAGTTGGCTGCCGCCAAAGTGTTGTTGTTTTTCAGGGCATAATCATAATTTGCCTCCAGGTCCTGGTACTTGCGCAACAAGGTGCGGTATTGGCTGCCATGCTGCGTGGTATCCCGCTGAAGGGAAGTATACGCCTCATCTATACGGGCGCGTTTAGCCTCACATTCTACCAAAGCTGTTGAGGCCTTGTCCGTACGGACCTTCATGGCTTCATTTTCAGCGACGACTAGGTCATAATTGGATTGCAATTCTGCATGCACCTTGGGAGATACACAAGACACAGCCAAAGCGGCAGGAAGGGCAGCAAGAAGGAAAAGACGAGATACAGTACGCATAGCGATGGGGTCAGGTTTATTCAAAGGTAGTCGGCAAATCCCATTCCAAAAGCACGGGGCAATGATCCGAAAGGTAGGCCTGGTTAAGGTGTATACATCGCTTGGCGCCCTGCACTGCCGCGGGGCTCAACCAAAAACCATCGATGCGCCATCCTATATTTCTTTCGCGGGAACGCGACTGAAGGCTCCACCATGTGTATTGATCGCCTCCTGAATGGAACAGGCGAAACGCATCCCGCCAATGAGCTTCTTCTAGGGCGTCAAGCCAAGCTCTTTCGGGCGCACTAAAGCCAGGCACACCCTCTAAGCGAATGGGATTGTGAATGTCAAGGGGCGTATGGCACATGTTCCAGTCAGCACCTACAATGACCTGCGGCACTTCTCTTTCCACCTCGGTTAGGTATTGGCGAAAAGCATCTAAAAACGCAAGTTTAACCGCTTGTCGTTCTGGCTTGGAGGCGCCCGATGGAAAATACACATTCAACAAGGTTACGCCCGGATAGTCCACCCGCATAACACGCCCTTCTAGGTCAAATTCAGGCCTATTCATACCATGAACCACACGAATGGGGGGCGTTTTAGCGATAATCGCCACACCTGAATAGCCTTTCTTTTCAGCCGTATGCAAGCTGGTCCAGCAGTCCGGAAAAGAGGCAGCTATGAACGCCGCATCATCATGACGGACCTCTTGAAAAAGGAGAAGGTCCGCATCAGTGCTTTCCCACCAGCGGACCAACCCTTTTTTTAAACAGGCCCGAATGCCATTTCCATTCAGGCTAAGGATGCGCATTTTCTCTTAGTTGAGCACCAATCGCGCCTCACCAATTTTTTCATTGGCAGAATAGACATCTAAGCTATAGGTGCCTGCAGCCAATTCCGTTTGAACATTAAAGACGAGGCAACAACCCGTAGGCTCTCCGTTGAATTGTACCACTTGTGATGCGCTATAGAGAATTGTCTCCCCTTTCACTACCATTGTGCGGTTTTTTCCTTCGGCGGCCAAAACGCGGCCATCCGGTGTATTGATGCGCAGGTATAAGGTGTATTCACCCTTCTTCGCAACTAGATTTTTGCCGATGGTCATGCAGGCCTTCATGCGGTTGGCCCGATCCGAAGACGCTGTGCCCTTTTCTACCCCCTTATTGCTGACTTTGTAGGCGCTGGCTTCTAGGCTGCTGAGCTGCAACTTAGATGCCTTGCCTACTTCTTGGGTGAGCTGGGTATTATTTTCGGTCAATTCCGCATTGGCTGCAACCTCTTCCGTGAGATCGACGGCTAAGGAGTCTTTCACCACCACCAAAGCTGCAAACGCTTGATTTACGGAGTCTACCTGTTCTGTCAATCGCGCAATTCTCTTGCGCAATGAGAATACCTCACTTCGAAGGCTCTTGATTTGTGAAGCAGAGGCAGCATTCACCCGTTCTACCTTCTCAATCATCGCGTTTAAACGCGAAGTCTCTTGTGCAATAAAGCTATTCAAGCTATCGTTGGCCGAAACTTGGGCTGCCAGGTCACGCTTATAATCTTCTAATTGGGTAATGAGGGCGGCCTTTTCTTCCTCTAAATCATTTACTTGATTTGTTTGGGTATAGCCAAAGTAGGCGAGGCCAGCCAGAAGGGCGAGCAACAAGAAAATTACATTGCGTTGGCGTTTAGCAGACGGATTTTGGCTCATGATGCTGTCATATTTGACCACAAATGTACTTTTTCTATCGGTCTTTTTCAGACAAAATATGGCCAAGAGGCTGCATTTCATGTGTTTGCCGCTTGGAGACGGCGGAAGATTTTTTATGTTCAACCTGTTTAGATCACCTAGAAGCGGCCATTGCTCCACGTTGGGAGAACGTAACTGCTTGTGCCTCGGGGTATTCCTGGCTCGACTTTGATACCCCAATCGTGAAGAACCTGATGCATCAGGTGAAGTTTGGGCATGTCCCAGACATTGCGCGGTTTCTCGGCGCCCTTTATGCGCAACGCCACTGCCGACCCGATGTAGATGCACTCGTGCCCATCCCTCTGTCCAAAAGGCGTCATTTTGAACGTGGGTATAACCAGTCTGAATGGATTTGCAAAGGATTATCTGATGTGTGGCGCCTCCCTATTTTGACCAAAAACCTTGTGAAAGCTCATCGTCCAGCCCAAGCCAAGCAAAATAAAAGCCAAAGGTTTTTGAATCAAAACGGGGCCTTCTCTCTGATTCAGGGTCTTCCTGCGGGGATTCGCATTCAGTTGTGGGATGACACTTGGACGACTGGCGTTACGCTAAATGAAGCTGCATGGACAATACAGGCGGCGCAGCCCATAACCATTCATGCGCGGAGTTTAACGTACGCACAATAAAAAACCCCGGTTAGCATGGCTAACCGGGGCTTGAGACGCCTGCGTTTGAGGCTGTGATTAGCGTTCTAGTACAATCCTGCGGATACTGCGTCCTCCCGTCGTCTGAACTTCTACCAAGTACACACCTCCTGGTGTCTTGCTTAAGTCAAAGCGTTCTGTTACACGTCCAGCATCTGCATGGCGGCTCGATTGTGCCACCAACGCCCCGGTGAGGCTTACAATGCGGAAGGAAATCTCCTCAGCATCGCTATGGTTGAACTCCACCGTAAACTGACCTGTGGTTGGATTAGGGAACAAACGTAAAGACGTTAATTCGAAGTCATCCAATCCTACAGTAAAGTAGACGGTATCAGCCACAATGCCACATTCATTTGAAGCAATAGCGACTGCAAAAGCAGGTCCATTACTGCTGAATACTTGGGTCACTGCATCACCGCCTTGAACCGCGCCAGTAGAGAAGGCCCATCCAACGGTATCCTGGTTGTTGGCATTCGCCGTAAACTGGATCGTGACAGGGTTCATGTTGGTCACGGTAAACACAGGGTTTAACGTAGGCAAGGGGCCATTGGCCGTTGTAAAGGTGACCCCTGTACTCCATGCACTCGTAGTGCCACTACAGATGTCCTGAACCATTATGTCATATGTCGTGCCCGGCATCAAACCATTGAGGGTGATACTGCCAGAAGCTGAAGCACTGACGGTCGTTCCTTGACCTGGTGTAAAGCCAGCAGGTCCGTATTCGACGGTTGATCCTGTTGCTTGGCCACCCGAAGTCCACGACACGGTGGCCGTTGTACATGCTGGCGCACTCGCTGACACACCTGTTGGAACGCCGCAAGAAGAACACTGAGGGATGAAATTGCCCAAAACCTGATAGGCCATTAAGCTGGTTCCGGAAATCAACGTAGCCACGGTGTCACCAAATGGCCCAGTCAAATCAAAGCCCATTTCTGTAGACCACGATCCAGGATTATCTACGACCACACGTGCAGAGTCCCCCGCACATAAATTGGCTGTTTCTGTATAGGCCGATCCCGTCGTGAATCCTGCACCAAAAGTGAAGATGGTAGTCCATCCTGTCGATGACTTTTGCTCTAAGCGGATGAGTCCACCATTCCAGCCATCGCCATACGAGTCATTTTCATACATCGTGAACGTACACGTATTTGCCGGAACACATAATGTGGTGGTCACCTGTACAGGTCCTGCCCATCCAGAAAAGTCCGTTGGACCACAAGAGTCCCGCACATACACATCGTAGGTTGATCCCGCAGATAGACCGCTGATCGTATACGCAGAGCTTACATTGTGGGCAATGGTGCCTGTAATAGAGCCTGTCCCCGTGTAGAATCCAGCAGGTCCCCACATCACGCAGCTACCTAAAGGCGTCCCTGGGCTTGTCCAAGAGACATCCGCACTTGCGTTTGTTACGGTTGTTCCAGCAACAGGGACGGGATCAGGACACGTAGGAATCTCTTCAACAAGGAAATTGTCAAAGAAGACATCGGGTCCATAGCCTGAATTACCTATAAACTTAAAGATCACATCAGAACCTGTGTACGAGCTTGGTAAATAGGCCAATTCATTGACAAAAGTACCTGGAGCAGTAGATCCAGCCCCTGTAGTATTAAAGTTCGGACCCTTCAAGTCAATCAACGTATCCCAGGTGCTAGATGCAGCGGGACGTGCCAACAAGGTCAATTGATCATTCGGGTAGAATGTCATGTACTGGTGGCTCCAGTCAAAGGACACTTGTGCATTGCTTGAAATCGTCACAGGACGTGAAGTCAGTTCAGCCCAATTACCAGAGGTCCAACTCCAGAAGTTGCCACGCATGCAATTACCCGCCCCTACGGCATAGGATTGGAATACTTTGGTGCCCCCCGTTTCGTCCCAACATGACAATGGGGACAAATCAAAGTTTTCCGCATACGGCATAGCGGCAGCCAAACAAGATGTTGTAAAAGTCACTGGACCTTGCCATGGGCCGATGTTATTGATGCCACAGCTATCTGCAACCCAAACGGTGTAGGTAGATGCTGAAGTCAATCCCGTCATCGTGTAGGTATTGCCCGAAGCTAAGACCATATTAGGGATGGTGCCTGTTCCAGGATTAAACCCTGAAGGTCCCCATGCTACATAAGACCCCGTAGTGGTAGGGGCTCCATGTGCCCAAGAAATCAACGCCGTGGTGGTGGAAGGGCTAGCTGATACGTTTTGAGCAGGTAAGCAAGAAGGTTGAATTTCATAGTAGAAATCATCAATACCTAAATCGTACCAAGTGCCTCCTATGATGCGCAAACCAACATGGTTATGACCTGAAGGAACACTTGGGAAGGCAACGGTATACTCAGCCCAGAACTCTGTCAATGCAAGGGTATCCACCGCTGTAAACGAGGCTAGATTGGTCGGAGTAGAAAGGGTACCCACCACTAATTGAATAGGACTCCAATTGTACAGCTTGTTTGCGCGAAAACGGATTTGCCCTCCATTGCCCTGTAAGTCTCCAAACATGGGAGAGATGGCGGTTACATTTGTGGCTGATGCCGTGGATATCATCAGATAGTTAGGTGTTGAATAGGGTACAGGATTCCACGTCTGCGGCAAAAATACTTGCCATGTGTTTCCGCTCCCAGTAGCCTTCATTGTCCAACAACCAGGCGCATCACCTGCCGTCATGGCATCCCAGTTTTCGTAATAACCTGGTGTAGCGAAGTACGGCGAGCAAAGGGTCGTGAAGCTATAAGGGCCAACCCAAACACTGTTGCCATTCCCTTGACCTGTACAGTTGCGCAGGACGTAATAGTCATAGCTTGTATTGCCATATAGGCCATTCAAAACATAACTAGAAGTAGTAGCGGTATCCATGAAGCCCGTTCCTTGCGTAAATCCGGCAGGCCCCCATTCGATCACAAAGGAGGATCCCGCACTCACCCAATTGAGGCTTGCACTTGTATCACTCACGCTGCTGAGACCCAAACCTGTTGGCTCTGGGCAAGAGGGTTGCTGTTCAATATTGATGTCGTCTACCCAAGCATTGTTTCCCCAATTCGAGAATCCGATCCATCGGAATTCTGCAATTTGATTATAGTAGGTAGCAGAGTCAAGGTTTAACGTTTCTTGCACAAAGGTTCCAGGCGCATTCCACGTGGCGCCATCTTGAGAATCAAAATTGGCTCCCTCAACGTCCCACAAAGTATCCCAAGTCGTCGTTCCGGAGATGCGTGCAGCCAAGACCATACGTTCACTTGCCCAGGCGTAGGCCAAGTGTGACCACTTAAATTTGATGCGCGAAAGGGCATTTAAGTTGATAGGTGCGGTGGTCATATAACCTGTTCCTCCTGAGCCCCAAGTAGAACCTAGCGCTGCTAATGCTGCACCCGTGCCCGAGCTAGTCCATTGCTGGTTTCCGCCCGTAAGGAAGAAACAGCTCGGCGGCCAATTGGTAAAGTCCTCTGTCACTGGCAAGGATTGCGTTACGCAGGGTGTGCAAATCTCGATAGGTCCGCTCCAATAGGAGTAACCATTGCCTGCAGTAGAGCAGTTTTGGCGAACATAAAACTCATAGCATGTATTCGCAGTAAGACCCGTGATGGAAGCCGTTGTCCCCGAAACGGTTACACTTGTTCCAGTTCCTGGCGTAAATCCTGCAGGACCATACTCCACTTCAAAAGTTGAACCTGTTGAGGTATAGGAGAAAGTAGCTGTGTTAGAGGTTGCACCCCCTGCAATTAAATAATAAGGCTGGGGGCAGGCGGGAGGAGGGGCTACATTCACGGTGTAGTCATGTACTTCTCCATACGTGAAGGACGTACATGACTCCGTGGCTAACAAAGCCGTGCCACTCCATTTGCCGCGAAGGCGCATGCGGTGATTCCCTGTACTTAGTGTGCCCGGAATGACGATGGTGTTTGAATATACTACACCTGCAGCTGGACCTGCCACTGAGGAGCTCCAGAGATGCTCTCCAGCGTCATCAAAGTCGCCGTCATTATTGGCATCCACCCATATCGCAAACCACTGACTTGAATACCCCGCGGTTACGCCCAACGAGAGTTGTGCTGTTTGTTGAACCAGCACGGTATCCGTGGTGTAATCCGCATACCCGCCTGTAGAACAGCCTGTGGCTGTCTGATTGACGTTATTTAGGGACACATTGTCTATATAGTCACCAAACGCACAGCCGGTGGTATATAAACTGGTGGTACAATACGTTTGCGCTTGTATACTTAAAGTGGCGCTAAACAAGAGGACTAGAAGTGCGTACATTCGTTTCATGCGTGGGAAAGTTAGATTTGAAAACGTAAAAGTGATGCAAAAAAGGGGCAATTGGTACTCCGGTTACTCATTATTTCGGCTCTTTGCGTGGATGAGTGTGGCCATTACGGGATGCGCACTCCCTGCCTCTCCAGATGGAGGCCCCAGGGACCAGCAACCTCCTATCATTTTGACTGCCAGTATACGTTTAGGATCTACAGGCATTGAGGCAGAAAAAGCAACGTGGACATTTGATGAATATGTTGTCCTCTCCTCGCCTCAACAGAACATGCTTTCTTCCCCTCCTCTTCCTGCCGGCACTACCTATGAACTCAAGGGCAAAACCCTTGTCATTTCATGGCCTGAACCCTTGCTGGACAGCAGTACCTATGTTTTACAATGGGGGAATACAGTGCGCGATTTACATGAAGGAAATGTTCTCAAAGGTATTCAGTGGGTTTTTTCCACAGGCAACGCATTAGATTCTGGCGAACTGCGCGGCCAAGTTATTGACCCCTGGTCGGGCAAGGGAGTTAAGGATGCCGCAGTATGTCTCTATCCTGCAGATGTGGGGGACTCTTGTGTGATGGGGCCCGCGCGCTATGCGACACGGTCCAACGATTCGGGCTATTATCATTTTACTTATCTCCGTGAAAATATGTCGTATGCCCTACGTGCTTTTGCAGATGCGGACGGAAACAACAAACTCAGCACCGGAGAAATTACGCCTATTGCAGTCACGGCGACCGCACAAGCCCAACGCTATGTGGAATCCGCCCCTTATGATCTTGCTCCGCCTTTGCCCCTTTTGAGTGCCACTGCCATCGCGGATAGCCTATTGGACTGGACCCCGTGGGGGGAAGACAGTGCCGGTGTTTTCTCCTTCACTTATGTGCACGGCTGCGGCCCCATGATCGGGGATTCATTGGCGTATCCAAATGCCCGTCCTATCGTTATTCAGCTCAAAGGGAAGTTGGGTGTATACGCCGAATGGACAAGTATGACGCCTTGTGCGACTCAAAAGGGTGAAGTTCACGGCCTTCCCCCAGGCAAGTATACCCTTCAGGCCTTTTATGACCAAAATGGCAATGGGGTCCTGGATGCAGGGGATTATTGGGAAGTCCAACAGCCCGAAACCCGCATTTTTGCCAAAGACCCCATTGAGATCAAAGCCCAATGGACCATTGAATCTACATGGGAAATTGATCGATATGACCCCATCTATTGGGGGGTCCACTAAGGATGTCTATTCAAGGTCAAAAGCGTCTGCATCGCCTAAAAAAGGATAGCGCTTACGCACCGCGGCCAGATGAACTGCTTCCCAGGTGTCAACGATCCAACCTGATTCCGCTGAATTTGCTGCCGCGCGCTGATCTCCCCATGGGCCAATGCTTACCGTTCCCCCTTCATGCGCAATGCCCAAACCATCCATTCCAACTCGGTTTACCCCAAGAACATAGCACTGATTTTCCATCGCGCGGGCTCTGAGCAAAGTATCCCATGCATATTGACGCGGAGAGGGCCAATTGGCGGGTATCAGCATGCCGTCATATTCGGGCACGCCTGCCGCCATTTGCTGGCGAAGCCATACAGGAAAGCGCAGATCATAACAAACAGCTAAAAGAAGATGCCAACCTTTGATCTCCACGATCAGCCGCCTATCTCCACCATCAAAAAAATCCTTTTCGCCCGCGATACCAAAACGATGGCGCTTATCATAATACTGTAACGCGCCATCCGGGCCCGCCAAGAAAAACCGATTGCGGTATCGGTGATTGGCTTCTTGGACAAACACCGTTCCCCCAACCCATGCCTTTTTTCTTATGGCCCATGCTGCCAAGTGTGCGGCAGGGGCACCCCCCGTTGGGGGTTGTGCAAGATCCTTTAAATCTGCCTGATCAGTCGCAAATCCCGTAGCAAACGTTTCCGGCAATAGATATACATCTGCCTTGGGCGCCTTTTCCCAAGCAACCTCTAACGCTTCTAGGTTTTGCTCGATGTCTCCCCAGATGATGGCCTGTTGCAGGCCCGCCACTTTTAAATCTTCCATTCTACTTAGCCTTTGAGGATTTGATAAAGTCTGCAGAGCGCTCCTTTAGCAGCCAGCCTATATGCGCAATGAGCAAGCTTGTTTCTTCCTCCGAGGTTCCATCATAATAGCCCCGAAGGCGCCCTTTGTGGTCGACCAGAACCAAATTTTCGGTATGAATAAAGCTGTGTTCATCCCACCCTTGGCCTGCTTCCAATACAGCAAAATAGGAAGTACGTGCCAAGCGGTTCAGTTCCTCCGGTTCTCCCGTCAACAACCACCATCGGTGGGGATTAACTTGATTTTGATGGGCATAGGCTGCCAAGATTTCGGGTGTATCATACTCGGGCATGGCGGTATGAGAAAGAAGCTGGACAGCCTTGTTGTCTCTATAGGCCGCTTGCACGGTGCGAAGATGATGGGCCATGTCTTTACATATACTTGGACAGGTAGTAAAGAAGTAGTTGACTACACGGATTTTCCCTTGCACATCTGCCTCCGTCCTGACTGTCCCGGTTTGATCTATCAAAATGAAGGGAGCGACAACATGGTTTATACCGACGCCTTCTAGCGAGTCTGCTACCACTGCAGGATTCAAGTCAGAAGGGTTTAGAATGGGCAGTTTAGGGTCAGGCGTTTGAATGCGTATAGCCCAAATTATCCCCCCAACAAAAATGACCATCAGGATGCCGATCTTATAATATTCCGCTTTATTTAGCCCCATGGTACTATTTTTGAATCCATACAAAGGAACTACAGAACCCATCCATGAAAAAATACACCCCATTTGCCTTCGCATTATTGACCCTTTTGACGGGTTGTGATCCAGATCCCAAGCCAGAGATAGTTAACCTTGAGGTGGCCATTCAGCCTGTTTTTGGAGCATCTAATACGCCTGTTGCATTTGAATCACAGCCGTTCGCTATGGGGACAGATACAGTGAAGTTTACCCGCACAGATATGATCCTGTCCGATTTTGCCCTCTTAGACGCCCAAGGACAACGTGTAGAGATCAGAAACGAATATGGTTTTGTTTCCCTTCCAAATAAGAATACCTGGACTTTCCCCAGTGTCATTGCCCCAGGCAACTACACGGGGTTTGCCTTTAGTATTGGCCTGGATAGCACGAACAATCATGGTGACCCCACCGTTTGGTCTGGCACGCACGCACTCAATCCTTCCGTCAATAACCTACATTGGGGCTGGACAGGTGGATACATTTTTGCTGCGATGGAGGGCTACTATCAAAAAGAGGGGATGGAAGCCCCTTGGCTCTATCACATTGCTTTGGATGAGAACAAGATGGATATACACATCATGACATCATTGGATCTTACCTACAACATGCGACTCAACCTTGATCTAGACTTGGAAGGGATGTTTAAAGCCCTGCACGACTTGAGTCCAGTGGAAGATGGAGATTTTACGCATAGTACGTTTGACAATGGATTAGCCAATAAGTTGGCCGAAAACTTGCGCAACAGCTTCCGCTTTTCTTCTTTAGAAAAACAAACGCCTTGAGTTTAAGGTCCCTCCTGTTCGCATGTTCAGCGGCCATTTTATGGTCCAGCTGTGGCGATGACTGGGGCCACAAACCCCATATCACTACACCCTATGTTCTGCCTATTCCCCCCGGAATGCCGCAGCCAAATCTGCCAGAGGACAATCCCTTAACGGTAGAAGGCATTCTTCTTGGCCGACAACTCTTTTACGACCCCATATTGTCCTTGGACAGTGCACAAAGTTGTGGATCTTGCCATTCCCCCTCGTTCGGCTTTACGGATCATGGGAATGTTTTCAGCACCGGCGTTGATGGCTCTGTAGGCGATCGCAATTCCATGCCATTACACAATTTAGCGTGGCACCAAGTCTTCTTTTGGGATGGCCGATCGCCGAGTCTTCGAGAGCAGTCCCTTGAGCCCATTTCCAATCCCATTGAAATGAAAGAGGACGTCCTTCATGTGGTTGACAAACTCCAGCGTCAAACCCGTTATCAAGCAGCTTTTACCTCTGCATTTGGTGATGATGTTGTGACCCCAGAACGCATGGGGCTAGCTTTAGAGCAGTTTATGCTCACGATTCTGAGCGGCGGCGACAGCAAATTCGATCGATTTGAAGCGGGGGTAGAAAGTCTCACGGCAGAAGAAGCCTTGGGAATGCAACTCTTTAATGGCGAGTCGAATCCCAATAGCCCAACGCCCGGTGCCGATTGCTTCCATTGCCACGGCGGCGCGTTGTTTACAAACCATAAGTTCATGAACAATGGTCTGGATACGGCCTTAACAGACCTTGGCTTGGGGCATGTTACGGGTCTTGCCACCGACCAAGGAAAGTTTAAAGTTCCATCTCTTCGCAACCTTGCGTACACGGCCCCTTATATGCACGACGGGCGCTTTCAGACACTGGAGCAAGTCATCGAATTCTACAACGCAGCAGTTGAGCCCACTTCTCCCAACTTAGACCCAAGCATGGTGGGCTTCATCCAAGTCCATTCCGGGACAAAAGGCCTAAATTTGACCTTTGTGCAACGTCAAGCCTTGGTAGCCTTCCTGAATACCCTGACGGATACCCGAATCGAAACAGACACCTTATACTTAAATCCCTTCCTATGAAAAAGCGACTGACCCTAATTGCCTTGTTATTTCTTCCTGTTATAGCCATGGCGCAAAAAAAAGCGGAAGTCCGCTTTCAAACGGATGGCGTTTGTGGCATGTGTGAAAAGCGCATTGAAACCGCCCTGTTAGCTATCGATGGCGTTTGGACAGCGGATTGGGATCGCGAAAGCCATGAGACCTATGTCGTATTCAATCCTAAAAAGGTGAAAGAACTTGCGCTCCACCAAGCGGTCGCGGCAGTAGGCCATGATACCCCCCAGGTAAAAGCCAAAGACGAAGATTACGCCAAGGTGCACGCCTGCTGCAAGTACCGCAATGAGGATGTGACGAAGTCTCATCATTGAATACCCTAATGTATCGGTTACGCTATTTTGCCCTGCTATTTCCCTTTACTTTATTTGGGCAAGTAGATACCACCCTTTATAGCCGTCTACAGATCGAAGAGGTGGTTATTTATGAAGCCGCCAATGGGCTATCTATCAACAGCAAGTCCTCTACATTACAGGTCAATATCTCCCGCACCGAGCTACGAAAAGCAGCGTGCTGCAATTTATCCGAAAGCTTTGAAACCAACCCGTCGATTGACGTGGCCTTTACAGATGCCGTAACGGGAACAAAGCAAATTCAACTGTTTGGCCTTGCTGGAAAATACGCCCAGATACAAGTAGAAATGACCCCATTGGTACGAGGGTTATTGTCCAATTCGGGACTCAATTTTATTCCGGGATCATGGGTGCATAGTATCCAGCTCACCAAAGGTATTGGTTCGGTCAACAATGGGTTTGAAAGTATGACAGGTCAAATCAATGTGGAGCTTTTAAAGCCTGAGGACCTAGTTGAAGCAGCAGAAGCCCCTGGAGCGGAGGGTCGCGGAGATATTCAACTAAATGCCTACCTGAACCAAGGAGGACGCTTTGAAGTAAATGAAGCATACGGGGTGCGTATAAATAAAAAGTGGATGCTTTCCAGCTTGGGGCATTTTAGCGGCCGCCAGCAAGCGACCGATATCAATGGCGATGGCTTTATGGATAATCCCTTAGGGTATCAGGTCAACGGTATGCTCCGCGCGCGATATTTTGGACAAAACGGGTGGGAAGGAATCTATACGTTTCACGCCCTAGAGGATGTGAAAGAAGGCGGGCAGATTGCCCGTGCTTTTGCCCCTGGAACAAATACGGAATCACTTTGGTCTTCTGCTATGAAACAAGGGCGCGTCGCCTTCACATCAAAAATGGGATGGGTAAACCCCGATAATCCAAACCAATCCGTAGGTACAATTTTCCAGTTGTACAGCCATCAAATGAAGGGATCTATGGGCAGCGATTTGCCCGCTACCATCCATAGTCAATGGGGAGGGGCTCAGAATGGCGGACTTGCTCAAATCCTTTTTCAGCATGGATGGGGAACTTTATCTCAGACGTCGAGTGTTCTTTTTTTACGCGATCAATATGATCTTTCCATCACCCACCCCATGTTGGGCCAGGGACAGCCATGGGTGGAGCAAGGCGTCGGTTTATCCAGCGAGTGGACTTGGTCGCCTCTCCCTTCGTTTACCGCAGTAGGAGGGGTTCGGTATGATCTTCATTCCATTGCAGGACATCAGTTTTCTCCTCGGTTCCATCTCCGTTGGGCGCCTGGCGAAAAGCATACATTTCGTTTTAATGCGGGACGGGGGTTTCGCATGGCCCTTCCTCTCTTGGAAGAATGGGGGCGCCTTGCCAGCCAGCGCACCGTGGAATGGTTTCAATATGGTCAAGTCCTTGGGGGTGACATACTGAGCCTCGAAACAGCCCGCAATTTTGGCTTCAGTTATCAATGGTCTTTTCTCCTAAATTATATGACGGGCTCATTACAGGCTGATGCACATTTGACACAGTTTAGCAAGGCCATTATACATGATTACTGGACTCCAGGGGTCCGCGCAATATATCCGACGCAAACCCAGTTTGGATCGGAGAGACCCGTGATGACTTCTGCCACCTGGGGGGCCAGTTTGTTTTATCATGTGGATAAACGGACCGAATTACGCATAGCCTATCGTTTCCAAGATTTACAGGCGATGTATGTCATGCCTAATCCAATAGGGGGGGGCTATGGACGCATGCTCTCTGTTCCCTTTGTGGCACCACACCGCATGATGGCACACCTTAGTCGCGAATTCAAAGGAGACTGGACCCTAGATGCTACGCTGCAACGTTATAGCAAACAGCCCATTCCTGGCATAGACCCCTGGGCGTGGCCTTCGGTTGATTATGCCCCTGCCTTTGCGCTTTTAAATGCACAGATTCGCAAAGACTTTGCACACGGGGATCTCTATCTCGGTCTAGAGAATGTCCTCAATATTCGGCAAGCTCATCCTATTGATGGTGCTATGGATCCACAAACAGGGAGTCCCTTGCTCCCTTCTGATCCCTACTTCCAATCCAACTTTGATGCCACCCGCATTTGGGGGCCCATTTTTGGGAGGATGGTCTACCTTGGCACTAATATTGTCCTCTAGTCTCCTATGGAATCCAACGCTGTTATTTCGCTCCGGGGGATCACCCGAGATTTTCAATTGGGTGCACAAACCGTCTATGTCCTGAAAGGGATTGACCTTGACATCCAAAAAGGAGAATATGTCGCTTTGATGGGCCCATCTGGGAGTGGTAAGTCCACCTTAATGAATCTGCTCGGCTGTCTAGACACCCCCACTGCCGGTAGCTATACGCTTGCAGGACGCGATGTAAGTCGCATGGATGACAATGACCTCGCCGCCGTCCGAAACAAAGAAATTGGTTTTGTCTTCCAAACTTTCAATCTGATTCCTCGTCAAACTGCCTTGCAAAATGTGGCGCTTCCACTCGTCTATGCTGGTAAGAGCAAAGAGGAGCGGACATTGCGTGCAGAAGAAGTGTTGGGTCAGGTTGGTCTAGACGACCGTATGGACCACCATCCAAACCAACTCTCAGGCGGTCAACGACAACGTGTGGCCATTGCGCGGGCCTTGGTCAATACCCCCTCGATGATTCTGGCGGATGAACCCACTGGAAATCTTGATAGTACGACTTCGTTAGAAATCATGCGTCTGTTTGATGACATCCACAAGGCAGGAAACACCCTCGTCGTGGTAACACATGAAGAAGAAATTGCCCAGCATGCACACCGCATTATTCGCTTGCGCGATGGGCAAATTGAAAGCGATACCCCTAATCGCTAGGCAAAAGCAAACTCTCTGCGTACATTCGGGGTGATGGGTTAATGGATTGTGCCTTATGACGACGCCTGAACTTACTTCTGTTTATTCGCGCTTGGCGGCATCTGCCCCAGTGATAGGTCGCCGCACAGCAGGTCAGCGGATTGCGCGACTTCGCGCATTGAAAAAAGCCCTGGTGGAACGCCGTAATGAGCTACATGCAGCCCTCCGGGCTGACCTTAACCGTGCAGCCCCCGATACAGACTTAAATGAAATCTTACCGGTCACCTCTAGCATTGACTATGTTGTGGGGCACTTGCGCCGTTGGATGCGGCCCGAACGCCATGGCCTACCCCTAACCCTCATTCCTGGGAAGGCGGAGGTGCGTTACGAGTCAAAGGGATCCGTTTTGATTGTATCCCCTTGGAATTTTCCGGTGAATCTCTGTTTAGTTCCCCTCGTATATGCGGTGGCTGCAGGGAATTCTGTTGCCCTGAAGCCCTCTGAACTGTCTCCAGCCTCCTCAGCATTTTTAGCACGTCTCATCGCCGATGTTTTTCCTGCAGAGGAAGTCACGGTGGTCGAGGGCGATGTGGAAGTTGCCAAAGGCATATTACAGCATCCCTGGAACCACATCTTTTTTACCGGCTCACCTAAGATTGGCAGCCAGGTCATGGCAGGTGCGGCAGCACACCTTACTTCCGTCACCCTAGAATTGGGTGGCAAGTCACCCGTTTTGGTGCATCCCAAATATGGCGCAGAAGCTGCGGGAAAAAAGGTGGCGTGGGCAAAAGGGCTCAATGCTGGGCAGGTATGCATCGCCCCGGATTATGCACTCGTGCGCAAAGACCAGCTAGATGGATTCATTCAGGGCTTTCAGCGCGGGGTACAAAAACATTATGGGGAAACCCCAAGCCAAAACCCAGACTTCTGCCGCATTGTACATCCCCGTCATTGGGATCGGCTTGAAGCCTGGCTAAAAGAGGCCAAAGAGGCAGGTGCTTCAGTTTGGCAGGTAGATGCCCCTGATCGCGCTACCTGCTATTTCCCTCTCACGCTGGTATGGGATATTCCCGATGGCTTGGAATTGGTTTGTCAAGAGATTTTTGGGCCTATTCTTCCCATTCGAACCTTTGTAGAAACCGCCGATGCCCTAACCCTCATGAATAGCCAGCCTAGGCCCTTGGTGTTATACTTATTGAGCCACGACCGAGATTGGAGCAATGGGGTTATTGAGGCTACCCGCGCTGGGGGGACGGTCATCAATGATTTTTACCTGCACTACATGCACCCAAGTTTGCCTTTTGGTGGAGTCAATAACTCTGGCATAGGCAAATCACATGGCATTTGGGGCTTCCGAGAATTTACAAATGCACGCAGTATCTATCGGCGTGGACGCTGGTCCCCAACCATGCTCATCGCGGCCCCTTACACCCCATTAAAGGCCAAGATCATTGGCTGGGTCACCCGATGGCTTTAGAGGGGGCGACCCGAATTTCAAGCATAAAAAAAGCGGGTCTTTTCAGGCCCGCTTTTTAATTGTATAAAGGTCAGATTAGAGCTCACGTTGGACTTCCACTTCTTGGAATCCTTCGATGATATCCCCTACTTTAATGTCGTTAAAGTTCTTGATATTCAAACCACAATCCATGCCCTTCTTGACTTCTTTTACGTCGTCTTTAAAGCGCTTGAGGGAGCCCAATTCCCCTGTATATACCACAACGCCTTGGCGAATGATACGAACACGGGTATTGCGTGTGATGGCTCCATCTGTCACCATACAGCCTGCAATTGTACCCACCTTAGAAATCTTAAAGGTTTCGCGTATCTCCAACGTACAGGTGATTTCTTCCTTAACATCAGGAGAAAGCATGCCCGACATGGCATCTTTGATATCGTTAATTGCATCGTAAATGATGCTGTACAGACGGATCTCGATGTTCTCCTTATCGGCCAACTTTCTTGCCGTTGCTGCAGGACGAACCTGGAAGCCGACAATAACCGCCTTAGAAGCAGACGCCAACAAAACGTCACTGTCCGTGATTCCACCGACTGCTTTGTGAATAATATTCACCTGAATTTCTTCTGTACTGAGACGCTGCAAGGAATCTGCCAATGCTTCAATGGAGCCATCCACGTCTCCTTTTAAAACAATATTCAATTCCTGGAAGTCTCCCACGGCCAAACGACGGCCAATTTCTTCCAAGGTCAAGTTCTTCTGAGAACGAACACTCTGTTCACGCGATAATTGCTGACGGCGTGTGGCAATGGCTTTTGCTTCGCGCTCGTCCTCCATGACAATGTAGTTGTCACCCGCCTGCGGTGCACCGTCCAAACCAAGAATAGAAACCGGCATAGAAGGTCCAGCCTCTGTAAGTTTGTTTCCGCGCTCATCCATCATGGCCCGCACTTTTCCGCTGTAGGGACCTACAAGGATGTAATTGCCAATGCGCAAGGTGCCTGACTGGTTCAATAAGGTCGTAACATAGCCACGCCCCTTGTCTAACGTTGCCTCAATAACCGTTCCCTTCGCCATACGGTTAGGGTCTGCTTTCAGATCCAGCATTTCGGCTTCTAGTAATACTTTTTCAAGGAGTTTGTCCACATTTAGACCTGTCTTGGCAGAAATTTCTTGTGACTGAAGCTTGCCCCCCCAATCTTCTACCAGTAAGTTCATTTGGCTTAATTGCTCTTTGATTCGCTCAGGATTTGCATCGGGGCGATCCACTTTATTAATGGCAAAAACCATGGGCACGCCCGCAGCTTGCGCGTGGCTAATCGCCTCTTTGGTCTGGGGCATAACGGAATCATCTGCCGAGATGACAATGATGACAATGTCCGTCACCTGCGCACCACGTGCACGCATCGCCGTAAAGGCCTCGTGACCCGGGGTATCAAGGAACGCAATTGTTTGACCGCCAGGAAGTTGTAGAGAATAGGCGCCAATGTGTTGGGTGATGCCTCCTGCTTCGCCTGCAATGACATTGTCCTTACGGATAAAGTCCAATAATGAGGTTTTACCGTGGTCAACGTGACCCATGACGGTTACAATAGGAGAGCGCGTAACCAAGTTGGCAACAATGTCTTCTTCGTTGAAGACCTCTTGCATCTCTTTGTCCACAAATTCTACTTCAAATCCGAATTCATCGGCTACGATGGTCAAGGTTTCCTTGTCCAAGCGCTGGTTCATGGACGCCATTATGCCCATGGACATACAGGTAGAGATGACTTCTGTAGCAGAAACGTCCATCATGTTGGCTACCTCTAAAAGCGTCACAAATTCGGTGAGTTTGAGGGTCTTTTCGCCTTCAATACGCTCAAGTTCTGCAATTTCACGGCGTTCTGTACGCTCAGCACGCTTATCACGACGCATTTTAGAGCCACGCGATTTGCGGCCACCCCCAAGTTTCTCGAGAGTTTCCTTGATCTTGCGTGCGATATCTTCTTTGGAGACCTCTTTGGGGGCTCCCGCAGGAGCTGGGCCACGTCGAGATCCTAATCCAGGTCTGGTGATGTCACGACGGGGGGGGCCCACCGAGGCAGCGCCTGTAGTTGTGCGACCACCGCCAGCCGCAGGTTTTTGAAGGCCCTCTGTTTTGATTCGCTTCCGCTTACCTGCCTCGCCCGGTGGTTTTGGTTTTTTAGCAAACTGTGCAAGGTCAATGGTTTGCCCCGTGAGTTTGGGTCCGTCCAGCTTCTTATATTGCGTGGTATGTAGTGGGTCAACTTTCCCAGTTGGAGCATCTATGTTTGCAGGAGCATCAGGAGCAGGAGCGGAAGCAGCTGTTTCGGGCGCTTCAGACGCCCCCGTTACAAGGGCTGATGCGGCTTCAACCTTTGGCTCTGGAGCTGCAGGTGTCTCTTTAGGTGCAGCCAGGGCTTCTTTGACGGCCGGGGCTTTTGGCGCTTCCTTTATTGCTTCAGGTTCTGCCTTGACCTCCACTTTAGGGGCCTCTACTTTGACAGGGGCAGGTACCGCTTTTTTAGGGGTCAAATCAATTTTGCCCGAAATTTTGGGGCCCTCCAATTTGGCTGTTCCGCGAATCACCTCAGGCTTTGCCTTTTCTGCAATTTCACGTTCTGCCTGAATGGCTTCTTTTTCTTCGCGCTTCTGCTGAATCAGCGTCTCTGCCTTGTCTTTACTGGTTTTATCCGAAGCAAAACTCTCCAGCAAGAGATCGTACTGCCCCTGGTCAACTTTGGCGTTGCGATTCTTTTCTACCTCATGGCCCTTGGACTTGAGGTAGTCCACGGCCGTATCGAGGCCGATGTTCAACTCACTGAGAACCTTACTAATTCGGAAACTACTCATAGATGGCAAATTTCGCTGCTACGTGTTAAATTTATTGATCTTCAAATTCTTTCTTCAAGACCCTTAGGACTTCTTCAATCGTCTCTACCTCCAAATCCGCTCGACGAGCAACATCTTCAATTTCAGCATTTAGGATACTCTTGGCCGTATCGTAGCCGCTCTTGCGCAGCTGCTCAATGACCCACCCTTCAATTTCATCCGCAAACTCCATGAGTTCAACGTCCTCTTCATGTACCACATCTTCGCGGTATACATCAATTTCATATTCTGTCAAGCGGCTCGCTAGACGGATGTTATTGCCCCCACGACCAATGGCTAAGCTGACCTGGTCTGCAGGTAAATACACATCTACATGACGGCGCTCTTCGTTCATCACCATGTTGCTGATCTTCGCAGGCGACAAGGCGCGCTGAATAAAGAGCTGCTGGTTGGTGGTGTAGTTAATGACGTCAATGTTCTCGCTGCGTAACTCACGAACAATGCCGTGAATCCGAGATCCTTTCATCCCGACGCAAGCCCCAACAGGGTCAATACGGTCATCATAGCTTTCAACGGCCACTTTCGCCTTTTCACCAGGAATGCGCACGACCCCCTTAACGGTGATGATGCCATCAAATACTTCGGGAATTTCGCTTTCAAATAATTTGGCCAAGAAGTTGTCTGCCGTTCGGCTCAAAAGAATGAAAGGCTTGGTTCCACGGATTTCTACACTTTTCACCACCGCACGAACCGTGTCGCCCTTGCGATAAAAATCTTTTTCAGGGATCATTTCATCACGGCGCAGGATCAATTCATTCTGCTGGTCATCGTAAATGATCAATTCACGATTGCGCACATGGTGCACTTCACCCGAAATGATTTCACCTTCCATGGTTTTGTAACGCTTGAATAACTCGCCGCTGTCATGTTCCTGGACTTTCTGCACCAGGGTCTGGCGGAAGGCAAGGATGAAACGACGACCTAGGTCGAGCATTTTAATTTCTTCAGAAACCTCTTCGCCCACTTCAAAGTCAGGCTCAATTTTTAAGGCCGCCGAAAGGGCAATTTCTGCGTTATCGTCTTCTACGGCACTATCTTCTACAATGGTGCGGTTACGCCAAATTTCTAGGTCGCCCTTGTCTGGGTTGACGATTACATCAAAATGCTCATCCGTGCCGTACTTCTTGCGAAGTTGCACACGAAAAGCCTCCTCGATGAAGGACATGAGGGTGACGCGGTCGATGTTCTTTTCATCTTTGAACTCGCCGAAGGATTCGATGATGGCAATGTTTTCCATGGTTCGGGAAAAAAATCAGAATTTAAAATCCAGTACAATTTTGGAGAGGTCCGTTAGCGCAATGGTTTCACGTACATCCACATTCATTTTTCCTTTGCCGTCAGGCTTGGGAACACGTTCCGTCCAAGTCAGCGTCACCATTTCTCCATCGTATGCCTCAAGTAGGCCTTTCAGGGTAATGCCGGTGCTGATTTGGTTAACTTTCACTTCGCGACCCACGTGCTTTATAAACTGCTGAGGCACTTTAAAGGGGGCAAACATTCCTGGGGAGGATACTTCAATGGAGTAATTCTCCGAGTCATCCCCTAATGCACCTTTAACCGCTCTGCTCAATTTCTTCAGCTGGTCAATAGAAATATGGCCTTCGTTCATGTCCACAAAGACCCGCAATTGGTTCTCTGCATTGAGACTGAACTCCACTAAGAAGGCCCCGCATTGTGCGAGTTCCTCTTGTACCAAGGTTTCCAATTCCCCGTTTGTCATGGCATTCAAAAAAGTTTAGAGAACAAAAGAGGGGACTTGCGGTCCCCTCTGTGTAGTTCTCACGAAGTTGGTGCAAAAGTACAAAATCTTCGGCAAATCCATGCACTGCCCTACAGAAGTAGCGTTTACCGCCCATGTGGAAAGGGAAAAACAAGGCATATTGTCGTCATTGAGCGCAAAGAATAGCCCTTTCATTCAATGAATTTGTGCGTTTGCATAATTTGGCCGGGGTGTCGCCCTTAATCCTTTCATCTTTGCATCCTATGATGAAGCGATATTTTTTGCTCGTTTTGATATTGAGCTTTGGGGGAGGTTTTTCCGGCAAAGCTTGTTCCCTTCCAAGCACCGTAAGCCTTGCCTCTCGAACGACAACGAGTATTACGATTAGCTATGCTTCAAGCGCAGGATACCACCAAGTCGAATACGGAACCCTTGGGTTTGTGGTGGGAAACGGAAACCGTTCTAGCTGGGTCAGCGCCACCACTTTTTTAGCCTCTGGACTCGAACCCTCTACCGGGTATGATTTTTATGTGCGTGACAGTTGTTCGGATGGATCCGTCAGCGCCTGGACCCCTTATTATGCTACAAGCACGCTTTGTGGTGTCGCCGTCATCCCTTGGTTTGAAAATTTTGACCAAGACCAAATGACCCCACAACCTTCATGGCCAGCGACGGGGTCGGGTTCCTTTCCGAATTGTTGGCCTCGAAATCCCACTGCTGGCTATGGCTGGGTGGTGAATCCCGTTCCTTTTCCCAACAACTTTACAGGTCCAAGCGCGGATCATTCTGGCCGAAGCAAGTATGCCCTCTGTGATGTCATTGGCTTTAGTGGCACGAATACCGCTGCCACCCTCCGGACGCCGCAAATTTCTTTAGGGTCTGTGGCCAGTCCCGAACTCAGCTTTTGGTATCATATGTTCGGTACCGGCATTGGGAGTCTAGAAGTCCAAGTGAAATCCATTGGAGCCAGTGCTTGGATTACGGTAAAAACGATTACAGGTCAGCAACAAAGTTCAAGTACTGCGGCATGGTCCAATGAAATTATATCGCTGAATACCTTCGCAGGGGACACCATCATGGTGCGCTTTGAGGGGGTACGCAATAGCACTTTTACCCAAATGGCTGATATGGCCATTGATGACATTCATGTCCGACCCGGGACGGGTTGTGCTGCGCCTGCCAATTTTCAGCTTCTGGGAACTACCTCCACAACGGCAACGCTTTCTTGGCTTGCTGGGGGCGGCTCATGGACGCAAGTAGGCTTTGGCACGGGAACCATCAACCCAGGAGGCGGAACAATCGTGACCGTATCAAATAATCCCGGCACACTGACAGGCTTGAGTCCCAATACCGCCTACCAAGCTTATGTTCGAGATAGTTGCGTATTAGGCTCCAGTTCCAACTGGATTGGTCCCGTGAATTTTACAACGGATTGTATCCCAGAGACGACTCCTTACATCGAAAATTTTGATGGGACTTCATGGATCATTGGGACGTTTGGACAGCCCGGAACCCTACAAGGTTGCTGGGACAGAAATACCACCGCTGGTTACTTTTGGACCCCAGGGCCGCCGGCTTTTCCTGGATGGAATACGGGGCCGAGCGGAGACCACACCCCAGCCCTTGGGGGTAAGTACATTTATACTGAAACAAGCGGTTTTCTCAACGGGACTTCTACCCTCCTGACCAGCCCAGCCATTGACTTGGCCCCCTTAGATACCCCCGAACTTTCTTTCTGGTACCACCTGTATGGTGCGGACATTTCTGGCCTGAGTCTAGCTATTTCGACCGGCTCCACATGGACGCCGCTCTGGTCCGTAAGCAGCCAACAACAAACGGCTTCTACCTCGCCCTGGCTAGAGGCTATCATTGACTTGAGCGACTATGCCGATGACACGATCAAATTGCGGTGGACAGGAACAAAGTCGACCGCTTTTACCGCCGCTGCAGATATTGCCTTGGATGATCTCCATGTATATGAACGTCCCAGTTGCCCTAAACCCTCTGGTTTGACGATCACAGGGAAAACCGCTACCTCTGTCAGCCTATCATGGACTTCCACAGGTAGTGCCCCTTGGCAAATCGTTTATGGCACTCCCGGCTTTACACCGAGCACCGGCACCTTGGTCACTGCGTCCAGCAACCCCTTCACCGTAACGGGATTAACAGGGTCTACCCCTTATCAATTCTACCTTCGTGATACTTGTGGCATAAGCGGTACGAGTCAATGGATAGGTCCCCTTGGTGCAACCACTCTGTGTACACAAACCTCTGCCCCTTGGTCGGAAGATTTTAGTGGTGCAGAATGGGCCCAGAGCAGTGGGTTTTGGAATGACCCAGGAGATATTGGTTTGTGCTGGAGTAGAAGTGATACAACGAATTATTTTTGGACGCCACGCACTGGAGCGACGACATGGCCCAACACTGGGCCCAATAGCGGTGCGGGGGGTAGTGGAAAATACCTCTATACCCATGTGGCCGGCACAAGTCCCTTGTTCACTCACATAACTACCCCGTGGATTGACCTTACCCCAGTGGATACCCCGGCCTTATATTTCTGGAGCCACCTCTATGGCAGCAACATTGTCAACCTAAAAGTGGAAATCAACAATGGCAGTGGTTGGACTAGTTTGCTCACCGTTTTACCAGGTGACCAAACCGGAAAAGCCTCAGCTTGGACTGAGCAAATAGCGAATCTCTATGCTTACCGAAACGACACGGTGCGCTTCCGCTTCACTGGGAACCGGAGCAGTGGATGGTGGGCCATGATTGGCTTAGACGATATTTCGGTGGAGGCCGCTCCTCCCCCCACCTGTGTCACCCCCACGACGCTGAGTGCTGCTGGAATTACCCCAACAGGTGCAACCCTTAGCTTCTCTACCCTCAGCGGTCTTTCTCAATTGGCGGTGGGTCCCAGCGGCTTTGCGCCGGGCTTTAGCACCATGACGCATCCCAACGCCACCTCCCCCACCGTATTAACAGGACTTACGTCAAGTACTCCCTATGATGTGTACGTGAGGGACAGTTGCAATCCAGGATTAGTGAGTGGATGGAAGGGGGGCCTCACCTTTACGACCCAGGCTTGTCCTTCTGTTTCGGCCAACTTTAATTATAATGGCCTGGTGCTTACGCGCATATTCACCGCGCAAGGGGGAACTACGGGCAACAGTTATGCATGGGACTTTGGCGATGGTACCGCCGGAACAGGCAGCCCGAAAACGCATACGTATACCACTCCGGGCACCTATAATGTCACGCTTATCGTGACCAATGGCTGCGGCTCTGCCGATACCCTCACCATTCCCATTACGGTTTGTGGGGTGCTTTCATCCAGCTATACCTCCATGGTTGCTGGGCTTTCTGCCGCCTTTACCGCGGTAGGCGTTGGTGCTTCTGGCTATGATTGGGAATTTGGCGATGGTGCAACGGGGACAGGCCCTAATCCTATCCATGCGTATGGTGCCTCAGGGCTTTACACAGCCACCTTGAGGGCCTACAATGCTTGCGGTGACACCGCCAGCTTTAGCACGACGGTGGTGATTTGTAATCTTCCAACCGCAGAGTGGACCGCCAATATTCTTTGGTCCAATGGTTCGGGGATGAATGTCCAGTTTGATGCTGGATTTTCCATCGGCGCAAATAGCTACACCTGGTATTTTGGAGATGGGACACAGGGGGCGGGGCAAACTCCTACGCACATATATGCCATAGCGGGCCTATTCTACCAAGTAACCTTAGTGGTAGCCAATGATTGCGGAGGTTCTGACACCCTAACCAAAAGCCTTACGGCTGTTGGGTTAGATGATTCTGGCCTGCCGCAGGTTGGACTATGGCCCAATCCCATTGCCCCTGGCGGAAGACTGCATGTGCAAGGCATCGGTTCTTTTCCCCATGTCGACATTACAGATGCCATGGGCCGCAGCATGTCAGGGGCATCTTGGGTAACCCTAGGAGCAGAAGGTGTGGTCCTTGAAATTCCCTTAGATTGGCCAAGTGGCCTGTATTTCTTGCGCACCGAAGATGACATCCTGCGATTTGCCATAGTCCCATAAGGCGCGCCTTTGGTCCTCGGGCTCATCTTGGGCATCACAGGGACCCTCAAAGCTTCCGTCATTCCAATGTGGTATGCTTTACGCGCAGTGCAGCCAGGATACACACCCTATTGCATAAAAAAGGCCACACATCCGTGTGGCCTTCTGTCTTGTTGCCCCACTAGGACTCGAACCTAGACTGACGGTACCAAAAACCGCTGTCCTGCCAATTAGACGATGGGGCATCGTAATTGCGAGCGCAAAGTTAATCCAAACCCGCATTCTCACAAGACGTTAAAGCGGTATGTTTCCGTGCTTTCTTTTTGGGTTATGTGCCACCTTATTTTCTAACATGGCAAAGGCACGAATCAACTTCTCCCTGGTTTGATGTGGCGCAATGACTTCATCCACATACCCGCGGGCTGCAGCGCGGTAAGGGTGGGCAAATGCTTCGGCATATTCCGCTTCTTTTTCTGCCCACATTGCAGCCGGATTGGATGCTTCTAAAATATCTTTTTTGAAAATAATTTCTGCGGCACCTTTGGCTCCCATCACGGCAATCTCAGCAGTGGGCCAGGCGTAATTCATGTCTGCCCCAATGTGCTTAGAATTCATTACATCATAGGCTCCGCCATACGCCTTTCGTGTGATCACCGTAATGCGGGGGACTGTGGCTTCAGCAAAAGCATATAAAAGCTTGGCACCATGGGTGATGATTCCGTTCCATTCTTGGTCTGTTCCGGGCAAGAATCCTGGAACATCTTCTAGCACCAGCAAGGGGATATTAAAGGCATCACAAAAACGGACAAACCGGCCCGCTTTGGTGCTGGCATGAATGTCTAATACGCCGGCCAAGTAGGCAGGCTGGTTGGCCACCACGCCGATTGAGCGTCCAGCCAATCGGGCGAATCCCACCACAATGTTTTCGGCAAAAGCCGCGTGCACCTCAAAGAAAGACTCGGCATCGACCAAATCCTCAATCACCTCGCACATGTCATACGGCTGCTGCGCACTGGCAGGGATTATGGTATCTAAACGCGGGCGGGCTTCATCACTGGGTGTATAGTCCAAATTCGGAACACCATCCTCACAATTCTGAGGCAGATAACGCAACAAGTTCTTATACCCTTCAATGGCGGCGCGTTCATTGGCGTAGGTAAAGTGCGTTACCCCACTCTTGGTAGCGTGGGCGCTCGCGCCCCCCAAATCTTCGGAACTCACTTCTTCATGGGTGACCGTCTTTACCACGTTGGGCCCGGTCACAAACATGTAGCTACTCCCCTCCACCATGCCGATAAAGTCCGTCAGCGCAGGTGAATACACAGCGCCCCCAGCACATGGGCCCAGGATGAGGCTCAACTGGGGTATGACACCCGAAGCCCGGGTATTGCGATAAAAGATATCCGCATAGCCCCCTAGAGAAACGACCCCTTCCTGTATGCGCGCTCCACCAGAATCATTTAATCCGATGACAGGACAACCATTTTGGACGGCTAGATCCAAAATGCGGCAAATTTTTTCAGCATGTGCTTCTGCCAAGGACCCCCCTAAAACCGTAAAATCTTGGGCGTAGGCATAGACAGTACGCCCCTCGATTCTACCATAACCGGTGACTACGCCATCCCCCAGGTAGCGTTGGTTTTCGAGCCCGAAAAGTGTGCTGCGGTGCGTGACCATCTGGCCAAGCTCTTCAAAGCTTCCGGGATCAAAAAGAAGTTCAATGCGTTCGCGCGCCGTCAACTTGCCTTTAGCATGTTGGGCTTCAATGCGCTTAGCTCCGCCACCTTGTTGGGCTTCTTCGCGGAGGTTTTGCAGTCGTTCCATAGCCTTCTTCATCAGACGAAGATACCCATGGAAGCGCTTTGAATGGGTTTAGTCGTTGAGTTTGAGTACCGCCAAGAAGGCATCTTGTGGAATCTCTACATTGCCCAGCTGTCGCATACGCTTCTTACCCGCCTTTTGCTTTTCAAGTAGCTTCCGTTTACGAGAAATATCACCCCCATAACATTTGGCGGTTACATCCTTCCGCAAGGCAGAAAGGGTTTCGCGCGCAATGACCTTCGCCCCAATAGCCGCCTGAATCGCAATCACAAACTGTTGGCGTGGGATGAGTTCGCGCAATTTTTCACAAAGGCGTCGCCCAATATCATAGGCGCGATCCTTGTGAATCAAAGCACTCAGCGCATCAATGGGTTCTGCATTGAGCATAACATCCACCTTGACCAAATTTGATTCTTGATAGCCAATCGGGTGATAGTCAAGGCTGGCATAGCCCCTTGAGATGGTCTTGAGGCGGTCATAAAAGTCAAAGACAATCTCCGCCAAGGGCATATCAAAGCTCAACTCTACGCGGTCCGCTGTCAAATAAGACTGGCCCGTAATGGTGCCGCGTTTGTCAATACACAACTTCATTACGCCGCCCACAAATTCACTTTTGGTGATAATCTGCGCCTTGATGAACGGCTCCTCAATTCGGTCCAGGCCAGAGGGGTCCGGATAATCGGTCGGATTGTTGACCAAAATCATCTTGTTCACATCCGCCTTTTTGAAGGCGTGGTAGGATACGTTAGGCACGGTCGTGATGACGGCCATATTAAATTCACGCTCGAGACGCTCTTGGATGATCTCCATATGGAGCATGCCGAGGAAGCCACAACGGAACCCAAAACCTAATGCTGCAGAGGTCTCAGCCTCAAAAACCAGGGAGGCATCATTGAGCTGCAACTTTTCAAGCGCGCCACGGAGTTCTTCAAATTCTTCCGTTTCCACAGGGTAAATACCTGCAAATACCATGGGTTTCACATCTTCAAAACCAGAAACAGCCGCTTCCGCTGGGCGGTCTATGGAGGTGATCGTATCGCCCACCTTGACATCTTTGGCTTCCTTAATGCCCGAAATGATGTAGCCCACATCGCCGGCAGCCAGCATATCCTTGGGGTCCTTCGTTAGGCGCAGTATCCCGATTTCATCGGCGTGATAGATTTTTCCTGTAGCCATGAATTTGACCTTTTCGCCTTTTCGGATACGGCCATTTTTGATTCGGAAGATGGCCTCAATGCCGCGGAAGGGGTTAAAGACAGAATCAAAAATGACGGCTTGTAATGGCGCTTCTGCGTCGCCGCCTGGCGCGGGGATGCGCGCCACAATGGCTTCGAGCAGCTCAGGTACCCCTGTGCCCGATTTTGCGCTCACGCTCAAAATGTCTTCGCGCTTGCATCCAATCAGTTCCATGATCTGGTCCGCTACTTCTTCTGGGTTTGCGCTCGGAAGGTCAATCTTATTCATGACAGGGATGATCTCCAAGTCGTTCTCAATGGCCAAGTAAAGGTTTGAAATGGTTTGCGCTTGAATGCCCTGTGCGGCATCCACAACCAATAAGGCCCCTTCGCAGGCAGAAATGCTTCGACTAACTTCATAGCTAAAGTCTACGTGCCCTGGGGTGTCAATCAGGTTCAAGCGGTATTTCTGCCCCTGCAATGTATAGTCCATCTGAATCGCATGACTCTTGATGGTGATGCCGCGCTCACGCTCCAAATCCATGTTGTCTAAGAGCTGCTCTTTTTGCTCTCTAACTGTGACTGATTGTGTGGCATCTAAAAGGCGATCGGCCAGGGTGCTTTTACCGTGGTCGATGTGCGCAATGATGCAGAAATTCCGAATGTCTTTCATACCTGTAGAAGCGCAAAGGTACGCTTCGGCTACCACCTAAAAATCTTGAAAAAGCCCCCAAAGAATTCCGATATTTGAGCCCATGTCAACGTCCAAACGACCCGCTATGGGACGGGGCCTTTCCGCCCTGCTTCAGACCAATGCCGCCACCTCAAGCCATGATGCTGGGGCAAAGGAGGTCGTAAGCGGTGTTTTTGAAGTAGCCGTGGGGGACATTGAGGCAAATCCCAAGCAGCCACGGGTGCACTTTGAGCCCAAACATTTGCAAGAACTCGCGGCATCCATTGTTGCCCTGGGTATCGTACAGCCGCTGACCGTGCGTCACCTGCGTCCGGGCAAGTATCAAATCATCTCCGGGGAGCGCCGTTTCCGCGCCGCACAGTTAGCAGGATTGGGTCATGTCCCCGTCTATGTGCGCTTGGCTAATGACCAAGAAATGCTCGAAATGGCCTTGGTGGAAAACATCCAGCGCCGGGACTTAGATGCCATTGAGGTCGCCCTGTCCTATGCGCGCCTCTTGGAGGAATGCAGCATGACGCAACAGCAGGTATCCGAAAGAGTAGGCAAAGAGCGGTCCACGGTGGCCAACTATGTGGGATTACTCAAGCTCTCCCCACTGGTTCAGGCCGGTTTGCGGGACCGAGAGATTTCTATGGGCCATGCCCGCGCCTTGGTTGGGGTGGCGGATGACCGCATGCGGGATAGCCTATATTCACAATGCATCAAAGGCGGGTGGTCCGTCCGACAATTAGAATCTGCCGTACGCAACCTGCAGGTGCCCAAAGCGTCGCCTTCCGGTAGCTCTGAGCATCCAGCCACCACCGCTATTGAAAACAGCTTCGGTTTGGCGACCAAAGTGGTGCAAAAAGCCAATGGAAGTGGGACCATTACCTTGCGCTTTCAGAATGATGCCGAACTGCAAGCCGCATTAAAAAAACTTTCTTAAAAGGGGCGTTCCGCTTCACCCTCTGGGGAGACTTCATCCTCTACCGAAGCTTCTTCCGCTGGCCCTTTTTTCGGGGAAACATCAAAATTTTGTGGATGATCTTTCGTGTATAGCGCTTTTTTAGCACGATCATATCGACCATATAACAACGGAAAAATCAGCACCACCACTAAGGTCCACCCTACAAAGACAGGGAGCATGGTATTTAGCATACTTCGTACCGGGCCTGCCTCCCCTGATTTTGCGCGCAGGATCGCCCATAAGACAGCTCCAAGGGCTCCCGCAAAAATCAGGTTGCCAAAGAGTACCGTCATTCGGTTGGGGGTAAGGCCAAATTCTAGCACCCTTGACCCTATTGCCCATAAGCCAATCCCATCTGCGACCAATGTAAGTGCCACTAGGGCGCCTACCCCCATGGTGATGATAGGATGCTTATCCTCGTCAAAGGCATAGTGCATCATTACCAGCCCAATCACAAAAATGAGGAGCATATTGAAAATGAAGAGCTCTTCGCGGTTGTTGCGCAGGTTTTCGATTCCTTGGCCAACATAGGTGACCAAGAAAATCAAGATTACTAGCAAGAAAAGCGGAATAAAAATGCGCGCCAGGGTGGGCAATATTTTTTCTAGTACTTGCTTGTTGGTGACCCAGAGATAATGTCCAAAAAAGGGCAAGCCGCAAAGACCCCAGATGGCAAGGTTTTGTCTGAAGGAGTCTGGGGAGTCTAACAAGCTTAAGAGACCGGC
>ERZ889078.178-NODE-178-length-55921-cov-19.466724_pt1 | contig 55921 bp, 65 predicted proteins | sample MGYA00521266_ERZ889078 | MGnify/ENA primary metagenome ERZ889078 (study PRJEB32303, sample SAMEA104408618) | aquatic metagenome | biome: Brackish water; feature: Pelagic; material: water | place: Baltic Sea | collected 2014-06-16T06:34:00 | depth 76,534 m ... | reverse complement strand
ATATGGATATAACACTGAATTTAATTGAGACTAAACATAGATATAAACTCTATAATTCGTTCTTCAGTTACAAATCAAATTTAAATGAATCAGCAGTAGATTTCTGTAAAAGAATATCTGCTAAGTTCCAATCAGAGGTAGTTATAATTTCACACATAAAATCATATTAACATGATAAAATCATATTCCGATCTAATAGAAATAAACGAGTCTATGAGTTCTAAGCCTATTAAAAAGTTTCCAATAGATTATAAAGTAACTCATATCAAAGATATTATTGAGAAGCTTGAGAAAGAAGGAATCGATGTTTTTAATTTGCAACCAGGAGTAAAAACACATAATGAATACCATGACTTCAATCTATTTGATTTCATGGGAGATAAACTACAAGAGAATGTAACATTTCCACAGATCAGATTACGTGATTTAATAAAGGATCCAAGAAATATAGATTACATAGATAGCGGTAGTGTAATTCTTCTTCCTATATCATATGATTCTTCTAAAGATGAAGAGGAGCATAAAAAATATAAGGAGGAGGGCAGAAAAAGATTAATCGAAACATATAAGAAGCTCTATAAAGGAGATGAACTTAAAAAAGCAATAGAGAACTCTGACAAGCATGTATATTACGGCCAAAATAATTTTGAATGGGCTAATATAGCACTAGCTAAGATCCATGAACTATATAAACAATATTATATAAAAGGTTTTCTGCAAGTGTGGATGCCATATGATTTTGATTCTGAAAATGAATTTAGATTTAATGAGAAGGGTAATACATCACATGATTATCCACTTGAAAAAATGTATTTTTTATCTGACATTGAAAAATATCTCAAGAGCAATTATAACCTAGAAGATCCTGATTTCTATAGATACATATTAAAAAATAATTATGTAGATTTTAGACATTATGAGAAGCCATATGGTCTTTTTGTTGAGAATGGAAAGTTTGTTAGAAAGGGAGGCAAATATGGTATGAATGCTACCGAGAACATAGATAGAATACTAGGTGTTCTTGAGCATGAATTTAAAGACGACATAAAGGACAGCAATTATTTTGAATTTTATATAAACTACTATAAAAAAGCTGGGAATATTGATTAAAAATTAAAATTATGGTAAAGATCAAAAAAACATTTTCACACAGAGGTTATAGTTTTACTCTTGTATTTGATCCTGGTTCAGGATCTTTCGTATCTCCCGTTGAAATAATAAATGGCTCTAAAGCATTAGATTCCGTAAATATATCACTACACAGATATGGTAGTGATGTATCGAAAATTAGAGAAGGCGAACTTCTTGAGGATTTTTTGAATAAAGAAATTGACATCATGATTACTGAAAATATATTAAACGAAGAACTAAAACAATCGTTCGTTGATAATGGATGGGAAGTAACACACTAAATATGTAAAAATGAAGAGAACAAGACTAAATGAATTAACAGCAGCTGTAAGAATATCAAAAGGAAGTGGAGCAGCTTTAGCATTCCATGTGGAATATGTACAACCCATACAACAATATTTTGAGGAAAATGATTTGGATATAGAAAGCGAAGAATTTATAAAGGCTCCTGCTGCATGGAAGGGGAAAAAATTTGTAATATACGATCAAAATGGTGACAAATATTCCGATGGTAAATTTTCGGATTAAAAACACAGATACTATGATTATGAAACGAACACAGGTAGGTGTATCAATAATACTACTTAAAAAAGACAAGGTCTTAATCGGTAAAAGAAGAGGATCCCATGGAGCAGGCCTTTATGCACTTCCTGGTGGACATATCGAATTCGGTGAGACCTATACAGAAACATGTCAAAGAGAATTGAAAGAAGAGACAGGAATAGATTCTGCTCTAGAGTTTAGTAAATTGGGATTTAGTGAGGATTTTTTCCCGGTAGAGGATAAACACTATACAACATTATATTTTTATTGTAGAGTATCTGATAATATAGAGGCAATAAATATGGAGCCTGATAAGTGCGATGGCTGGAAATGGGTTAGCATGCATAAATTGCCAGAAGTAATGTACTGCGATACTAAGGCACAAATAGAAAAACTAGGCTAGACCTCTTTAACGAAACAAAAGAATCTATTCTTTATATAGTTTCTATTAATATATTTTATATGAGTATAGGGAAAAAATTAAGTCCAATCTTAGAAGAAATAGAAGATGCTCTCTGGGAGAGTGAGTCTAACAATATGGGCAAGCCAGAATTTACTATGGATGGATTCAGAGCGTCTATAAAGATATTCATGTCCGCAATGATGGATAAAATATTTGAATTACAGGATGCAGAGGATTTTGCTTTTGAGGACAAATTAAAAATGTCTAAACAGTGTGGAGAGGATATAAAGAAGCTTGTAAGCGTATATACTGGAATAGATACTACAAAATTATACGAATAGTTTTATATTATGATCAGTTTAGAAGGCAGTTATCGTATAGAATTCCACGAATATGTAAAGACCTTTTGCAAAAGGGAAGGAGTTATAATTGAATATCTAAGTAATATAGGCACATCTTATTTATTTAACATATCAATGTCTGTAAAGCAAGCACATAGATTCCAGAAATTATTAAAAACGTTGGAGAAAAGAAGAAAGTCGCTAAGAAAGAATATGGGATTTTTAGATAGATTATTTAACTAATAAATAGAAAAATACCAAACTATAAATGGTACTGGTAGAATTGATTCGTATATAAAATCACTGTATTATGGATAATGAGAAATATTATTGTTGGGCTAACAACTGTGAAAATGAAATAGAAAAACCAATTAGCTGCTGTAGTGGTTTTGAGTGTGGATGTATGGGATTGCCAATAGATCCTCCATTCTGCAGTCATGAGTGTGGAGAGGAATATTATAAAAATAGAGATAAAAACTACAAAGGATTATCCTTTAATCCAGAAGATTAGTATAAACAATTGCATCAATAATATTTAAGCACTTCTGTGATATATAGACTATCATGGGAGTATTTAAATATTTAGCTGAGATCCTTAAACAATTTTCAGTTTCGCAAAGAGTGTTTGCATTATTATTAATGCTAATTTTTTCTGCTCTTGTAATTCTCGGTCCAAAGTTAATTGATGCATTCATAGATACTAATGAAGAACTAACAGAAAAAGTCGTTAGGCAAAAATTAGAGATTGCAGAGCTAAATTCTTTTATAGTTAATCTGAATGGTGAGATTCGTAATGGACAAATATCATGTACCAATGAGATCATAGATAGGGAAAGAGAAATCTTAGGGATGCTCGATTCTCTCGAGAGGATATATAGATATAATAAAAAGAGAGAGAGGAGAATACATGCCAATACTATAGAAACAATGGCTACTGCTAGATCTATGTCAAAGCCGGATACTATACTCTCTAATGAAGTGGTTTCAATAGAACCTGTACAAGAGATAATTATACTCGAGGCAGAAGATAAATCTGCTGAAGATTTGGCAAATGGACTAAATGGAATACAAACTAAAATTAAAAAAGGCATAGCTAATAGATGATAAATTTACAAATATTTGAGGCGTTCTATGACGAGAAAGAGATTAAACTCGAACATAAAAGAAATACAGCATTATCTTTTAAGCTTACTAAGGATAGGGTAGGAAGAATAACTAAAATAGATAAACCTGATAATGTAAGATTTCCGTATACAATAGGACAGTTCTTAAATAGGAGTTTTGAATCATGGGCTTGTAATAATCACTACCTTATTGATGGAAAAGATACATGTCCTGATAAGAAAATATTTGGTGTAAAAACTAAGGATGTTCCGCAAGGACACGAATGGAGAAATGTATTCCCCAATAAATTTAGATAGTTATATGAATTTTTTAAGAGTTTACGAAGATTATATTTATGAGAGCACTGGCAATGGTTCAATAGAAGCTTTTATAGAAGCAACCAGGATTGGAGCGGAGCTTGGTATTTTTACTGACCAGCTATTTAAGGAGGCAAAGCAGAATTTTGTAGATGGAATAGAGATGAGTCTAAGAAGCGAGAAATTCAATATCCCTTCTAAATCACATAATGAGTTTGATCGGTATATCGGATATTTGATGAAAGATATAAAAAAATCAAAAGATCTAATATCATTTCTAACAGCTCTACTGAGAGCATCAAAAATCAAAGAGGCATTACTCGATAGAATGAAGTCCGTTCCATATCTTGAAGAAAATAATACACATAAGGAGGATTGGATTAGGGATGGGATAAGGGATAAGAAAGAATCTGCTATTGACTGGTTGGGCTCTAATCCACAAGAAATAGCAAAAAATCTGTCGAAATTATTAATAGACTATATGTCTGAAATAATAGATACAGTGGCAAAAAGTTTAAAAATAGGAGTTGAATTACCAATTGTTGAATAGAGTATGATAAATACTACTAAAAATAAAATAATGAAATGAATCACATAAAAGATTTTGATTCTCTGTTTGAAAGCTATATGGTGCCGATAGGAGAAGTAGACGAGTTACTTGACAAAATATCATCTAGTGGAATAACATCGCTAAGTGATATAGAAAAAAATAGATTAGATCTATTTTCAAAGAACGATGAGCAGGTAATTTCCATAATAGAGAGAATGGCAGATATAATGGATGCCTTTAAAAATGTAAATGATGAAATTAAGAAATTAATAGATTCAAACAAAGAACCATTAGCAAGGTCTATATTTCAGAGAAAGTGGGCTCCTCTTAACAATGAGATGTCAAAAATTGAAAAATCACTTACGTCATGGGGTATAGATTTAGCTGATGAAAGAATAGGTAAACTATTACATAATGTACGTCCAAGTCTATTTTTATCATCAATAGATGATGAAGTTGATGAATCACTTAAACAACATATAAATGAAGGAATCTGGGCATATTCAGAAAATGATGCTAATAAAATGATGGATGTTTTAAGAGCATTAAAAGATCCTAAAGAGGTCAATGATAAACTATATAAGGAATGGTGGGATAAAGTCGGTGACGATGCACTATATGACATATTAGATAGAATAAAAGATGAACCTGAGAATTTTAAAAGCCAGATCAATAACGCTATTGATCGCATTAAATGGCTGATCAGGTATGCAGTTCGACCTGACATTAAAAAATAGACATTATTACGTGCCAAACCTCGATTTTTATCGGGGTTTTTTTGTGATAAATTTCTAAAAAAATTACGTTAAAGAGTATATAAATCTACAGTATTCCTGGGGGACAGTTGATATATAAAATCAAAGAAAAGCATCTAATTGAAAATAGTAAATACCCACATCCAATTTCAAACGGTCCATTCCGAAACAAAAGCCTCCATATCTATAAATCGAGGTAAAATCTTAAGTCCAAAGCAAGAAAAAAATGGATGTTCAAATATAATCTCATTAGATACAGTTTTTTTACCCATTGGGTTGAAACTTAAGCATCCCTTAAAATATAAATAAAGACGTTTTAGCTACACATAAAATTATGATTGGATATATTCATGACTAGTATTTCGTCGGCTAAGCTAATGAATTTAAAAATAACTAAATAAATAATATGGATAAATCACAGATCATTTTATCTGACATTACAGTATACATGAAATATGCTAAATTCTTAGATAATCAGAACAGGAGAGAAACCTGGGAGGAGCTAGTAACACGAAATAAGAAAATGCATATAAAATCATATCCACACATAAAGGATGAAATAGAAAAAGCATATAAGCTAGTATATGCTAAAAAAGTTTTACCATCTATGAGATCTATGCAGTTTGCTGGAAAGCCAATTGATATTTCACCCAATCGTATTTACAACTGTGCATATTTACCAATAAATCATATAGATGCATTTCCAGAAACTATGTTTCTTCTTCTTGGTGGAACAGGAGTAGGCTATTCTGTACAGAAACATCACATAGAGGAATTACCAGAAATAAGAAAGCCTAATGCCAATAGAAAAAGAAGATTTTTAATTGGTGACTCTATCGAAGGATGGGCAGATTCAATAAAAGTTTTATTAAAAGCATATATGGGAGAATCATCATCTACACCAGTATTTGATTATTCTGACATCAGACCAAAAGGAGCTAGATTAGTCACATCTGGTGGAAAAGCTCCAGGACCTCAGCCACTAAAAGATTGCATCCATAAACTGCAAGGATTATTAGATTCTAAAGAGACTGGGGATAAGCTTACACCACTCGAAGTACATGATATGGTCTGTTATATTGCTGATGCAGTTTTAGCAGGAGGAATAAGGAGAGCAGCTCTAATCTCTCTTTTTTCAGCAGACGATCATGAAATGATGTCTGCAAAATCTGGAAATTGGTGGGAAAAAAATCCACAGAGAGGAAGATCGAATAATTCTGCAGTTTTACTTAGACACAGAATTACTGAAGACTTTTTTAAAGATATATGGAAGAGAGTAGAATTAAGTGGTTCAGGTGAACCTGGAATATATTTAACCAATGATAAGGACTGGGGAACAAATCCTTGCTGTGAAATAGCACTAAGACCTAATCAATTTTGTAATCTGTGCGAGGTCAACGTATCAGATATTGAATCACAAGATGATTTTAATGAGAGAGTGCGTGCAGCTGCTTTAATAGGAACACTACAAGCAGGTTATACAGATTTCCATTATCTAAGAGATATATGGAAAAGGACAACAGAAAAAGAAGCTTTAATAGGTGTAAGTATGACAGGAATAGGTTCTGGTACAGTTCTTGGATATGATATGAAAGCAGGCGCTAAAATAGTTAAGGCAGAAAATGCTAGAGTAGCAGATCTAATCGGAATAAAAAAATCTGCAAGAACAACCACTGTGAAACCAGCAGGAACTACATCACTAACTCTTGGAACAGCATCTGGAATACATGCATGGCATAATGATTATTATATACGTAGAATAAGAGTAGGAAAGAATGAAGCCATATATGGTTATCTTTTAGTAAATCATCCAGAGTTAGTAGAGGACGATTACTTCAGACCACATGATACAGCCATCATTAAAGTTCCACAGAAAGCTCCAGAAGGAGCTATATTGAGAACAGAAAGTCCATTTCAGCTATTAGAGAGAATTAAAAAAGTGACCAAAGAATGGATTAAACCTGGACACAGAAGCGGATCTAATGCACATAATGTATCTGCAACAGTTAGTTTAAAAGAAGAAGATTGGGATTTAGCTGGAGATTGGATGTGGAAGAATAGAGAATTTTATAACGGATTAGCAGTACTTCCATATGATGGAGGTTCATATACACAACCACCATTCGAAGATTGTACAGAGGAAGTATATAATGAGATGTTAGCATCATTAAATAAAGTTGATCTATCTCAGATAATAGAAACGAGTGACGAGACAAATTTAAGTGGTGAACTAGCTTGCGCGGGAGGTGCATGCGAAATTAAATAAACTACAGAATAAATAGAAGGGGCCTGATATATTTCAGGCCTTTTTTGTGGATATATAAACATATGGAACATATAAAAGAATATGAAGATTATAAGGGCCTTTTGAGAGATATGCAAGGACTAGGACTTTCCTTAAGTGAGGAAGAACTTGAGATGGCAGAATTCATAAAAATTACTGGTGAATTACTAGAGCCTGAAGATTTTGCAGAATATCTATATGACTATTCAAAGAATCCCGAGGAGTTTGGTTTTGATGTAGAAAGTGATGAGTATATCACAATAGAGAATTATTATTCAGAGATAAGTTCATATTCTAAATTTAATCTTGACGGTCCTATGAAAACTGGTAATGCTAAGAGGTGGAATATAGATGGGATAGAAAATTCGGATCTATATAAAATGTATCTTAAAATCTATAAACATATGAGAAAATAATTAGAGTAAATGTGGTTTTGATTCATTTATGCCGGAATTTGTTATTTGTAAATATTCCGGTGAATAATCCTTTATTGAACTAGCACCACCATAAGATAGCGCTGATCTTATACCATCCAATATACCGTTTAGAATGAATTTAACACCACCCTTAAATGGAATCATTGTAGATTCACCTTCAACATTTCTTTCTGCTTGCCCATGAGCACTCTTTGTATCTAATGAAGCAGATCCTCTATATCTTTTATATAATCCATCTGGTGATTCAACGATTTTTCCAGGGGTTTCCTCTGTTCCAGCTAACATAGATCCTAACATTATACAATCAGCACCGACCGCTAATGCTTTAGCTATGTCACCACTGCTCTTGATTCCACCATCCGCCATTATTGGAACAGTAGAGATTTTAGAAATATTCTCTATACTGGTTACATTTGGAATTCCAAATCCTGTTTTTATTCTGGTCGTGCATAGACTTCCACCTCCAATTCCAACCCTTAATCCATCTGCTCCTGCATTTTCCAGATCTTCTGCAGCTTCTGCAGTAGCTATATTTCCAGCTATTATGTCAACATAAGCTGGCAAGTTTTTCTTACACCATTTAATCATTTTTATGACGTTTTCGTGATGCCCGTGAGCTACGTCTATCATAAGTATATTTGCACCAGCTTTTACTAGTGAGACTGCTCTTTTCCTATCTGCTTCGCTGACTCCTATTGCTGCCATTATAGGGACAGCATAGATCTCAGCATGCCAATTATTTCCAAAATCCCAGATATTATTCACAGATATTAGGTCATCATTAAAAGAAACATTATCAAGAGCTATTGATTTATATAATCCGTTTATTTGTTCACACTGTTCCTTGATTGTCATAAACCTATGAATACAACCAACCCCACCAGCTAGATACATCTTAAAAGCCATATCTAATTCGCATACAGTATCCATTGGAGAAGCTACTAAAGGAATCAATATTCCATATCTTCTACTTACTAACGTTCTAAGAGATATTTCAGATCTATTATTAACACGAGAAAACTTTGGAACTAGTTGGATATCATCATATGTCAATGCTATTTTATTCATACAAAAATATAATTATTGATTTTTTAATTTATAGCTGGCTAAATTTCTTAAACGATTTACCTGAGTGATTTGTATATTCCCAGATTCTTTTGCCATATAAGTAAAATCATCATTTCTTCTTCTTATAGCTTCCTTTTTCAGCGTAGTCCAAAAATCATATATTAAATCTACTAATTCGTCTTTATTGAATTTATTTAAATCACTTAAAAAATCAGCATTTTGTTCATCTGTTATATCTATTACAGTGAGTTCTTCTCTGATACAAGGTAAAATTCTACCATCCTCAAATTTAACATATATTTTTTCAAATACACTAGCATCTAAGCATTTCTGATGGATTATTTGATGAATTTCACCTTGCATGTATTCATCTTTACTTGTTAATCCTAACCATGCTGTTGTTTGTACAATGTCACCTTTTTTCATTTTATTTATTATTAATTAGTGTCTTAAATTATACTATAAAAATCATATTGGTTCCCGTTACTATTTTGAATATATACTGGCATGAATGTAATAAAACCGTACGATGAATTTTTAAACGAAGGATATAATTGGTATAATAATGTTAAAATATTTAACGGACGTCCACGCGGGTTCAAAGGTCCAAATGGGCTTTGTTTGATTTTTGCTGTTTGGCATGCTATTAATTACAGCCATAGTTTTGAAGATGTATATGCTGAGATGGTGAAACGAGGATTTACAGAGTATCATGGTGGTCGTGACTTTAAAGAGCGTATTGAGCAAATAGGTGAAACACTTGAGCATTTTGGTTATTCATATGATTTTGACGATCCATATGATGAGGAATCCAATAAGCGTCATACGCTTATTGATTGGATAGACGGAACTGACTATTTTGAGTCTGGTACATTTATCATTAGAACAAGTGGACATGCAGTTTGCATTAGAGATGGAATATTATATGACACAGGAGATTATAAAACCTTGGATAATGATATTATTTCAGTTATCGAAGTTACAAAAAAGTAAAATAAAAATTGAATTATATAATACTATGGACATAATGCTTTTTGAAGAGTTTGTTAATGAAGTAAAATATACCTACGAAGAAATAGAGAATGTATTAACTTCATTCGACGGATCTCCTTTTCTGTTTCTTGATTTAGATAACGATGTTTATTTAGAGGCACTTGGATTTCCGAGTAAAATAGAAGAAATAGAGCCCATCGAAAAAAATGGATTTAAGGGAATATTTAAATATTATGCAGAAATAAAAAAGGTCTCAATAAAGCCTTCCTTCTATTCAGAATTACACGCAGAATTTAAAAAAATAAGAAACTCAGGTCCTGGTGAGTTACAGGCAGATTTAAAAAATCTCGGATTTGATGCAGAAAAATCTGCTACTTTCGATGAAATTAAAAAAGCTATTGAGAAGAAAGCACCTAAAAATTATACTTGGGTAGATATAGATCAAAGAGATTTCGAAGTAGATATGCTAATAAATGATTATATAAGTCCTACTGGATATGACGATCCGAATAGGAGAACTGCAGAGATATCATTTAAACTGGTGAAATTCAAGGGCTCGATCGGTTTCGCTCCTGATGATTTTTCAGACGAGATACTTACTGAATTATTCAACTAGAAACCTATTTCACCAAGATCCCCAGATAGATTCAGAATATCCTTAAATACACCAGAATCCCCCTTGGAAATATCATCTACTATTTTTTTAACAGCTGGCATTTTATAAATCTTTTTAAGAGACATCGCAGCTTTGCCTGGTTCGTCATTTATGAATTTTTTCATTGCTGATTCGCTAAAACCGAGTATATATTCTGTCATTGTAGAATTGGGAATCAGTAGAACCCATTCCATAAATAATGCTGGATTATATCTAATCAATTCTTCTATATACTCCTCATCAGGAAGCTCTGATATTCTTTTAGCTTCGTTATTACCCTTTAAATTAAATACTGTAGTTAGAATATACCTTTTATAATAATACAAGATCCACTTTAATTTATCACTCCAGTCGCTTTTATTTTTTATGATTTGGTTTGGTCCTCCTGGTAGAATAGCTGGTGGATTATTTCCAGTATTTCTTATAAGTCCACTAGAGTATATTGAGAGTTCTAATGTTCTTCCCATTTCACTAATATCAACATCAGATTTTTTACCAGATAATGATCTGGGTAATGGACTAAATCCACTTCTTAAAGTTCCCAATAATCTCATATTATCATTTTTCAAAATTATGCTGCTTGTAGCATCAATAAATCCCCATTTCATAAGATCCTTATATTCTGGTAGATTCTTAACATCTTCCCTTGATACATTCTCAACAACCTCAGATGACATATATTTAAATAATGGTAATATAAGATGAAACATGAAATCCACATATCTTTCTGAATATGAATCGGAATATTTCCAACCTCCCTCACTTTTACCATATATTGTTCCATTCTTAGCCCTTAGTATATCTGTCCATGTTACACTTCGTTCCCTTAATTTAAATTCTATCTTATTTGGTATTTCTAATATATCTTTTGTAACATCAACAGCTTTTCCATGCTTAGATCTCCTCAAAACAGCACTAATTGATTTTATATCCATGTCTGATAAGTCAGCCTGACTTAATCCACTAGCTACTGGTTTTAGATCTTCTAAAGTTCTAGCTCCTTTAGGGATATAGAACATATTTAATATTATCGGAGGTATGTCTTTATTATTAGGAACAACTGATAAAAAATATTCTTTATTATCTGTTTTGCCTAATGGTAATTCCTCTATATCAAGATACCCATCCCAACCTCTTATTGAATAATATGACATCTCTTTTTTTAACGAAATTGCTAATGCAGGGAATTTACCTAAAAACTCGGTTGAATATATTTTCTTATACATTTTCTTCTTTCCTCCGTTACCTTCAAAAAGTGCATATTCTATAACATGATACATAATCTAAAACCCTAATTTTTTCATATCAACGGAAACCCCTATCCCATTCTGGAATTCTTCTGGAAGATCCTTATTTACTTCTGCTACCCATGTAGTAAACGAATCTACTTTAATTAGGGGTAGAAGAACTTTTGTCATCGTGTCAGGGAACTTATTTATAAAATATAATATCTTGTAATGCTCAACGAATTTGTCGAACTTTCCAGGATTACTATGTCTTTTTTCTAATACGTCCTTAAAATGTAAAGCCCATGTACCTTTATTCTTCTCCATTCGATCAAATAGTCTCCCCTCATATGAGGTAAGATCCATAGACTCGAATATTGAATATTCTCTTATATTTTCCATATTAGCTTACCCTTAATGTATTTCTAGGTATATCTGATATAGACAGAATACGCTTCTTTGTGCTTTTTAGATCTATGCAGCTTTTACAGCATGGTGTTCCGTATTCTCCAGTATATGATCCGTCTGCAAATCTATGCATAGGAAGTTGTACTATATACAATTCGCTCTCTATAAAACTTTTTATACAGAAACTACATATAACTTCTTTTAATATTCTTTTTGCCATAATATATTATATCAAACTAAATGTGTTAATATTAGAATCCAAGATCATCCATATCTGCTCCTAGAGTAGCATCTTCCTTATATTCTGCTGATAAATTAGCCTTATTCATAATTCTCTTAACTGCAGGATCATCCATAAGCGATGTTTTCCAAACTTTAGAGAATGCAATCGAATGCTTTTTAATATTCTCTGGTGATAATGCTTCTCTTATTGGATCCCTTTGTAATTTGCTCATTCTCTGAAATCTTGTAGTTGTCAATAACCATAAATAACCAGCTGGCCAGCTTCCAAATTCCCTTGCTTTTGAATAGGTATCCTTTAGGACAGCTTCTGGTAATAGATTTTTTTTGCAATATACAGATTTCTTACTTTCCATTGGATTAATTCCTTGCAACGAATGTAAATTGTTTGATTCTACATGGATGTAGTTTCCACTAAATTTATTAGGGAAACCTCTTAGATTATCTAGAGAATTAAAATTTGCATAATAGCTACCACCCTCAACTATTTTAGGACCACCTTCTAATGTTTCCAACTCATTATTAGAACAGTTGAATCCATCGAGCACTTTTTTTGGGGCTCCTTCTAATGATGTGATATAGTTATTCGAACAGTTATAATAAGAAACCTCATCTTGTGGACCACCATCAATTTTTTTTATTCTATTGAATGAAAAATCAATGGAGCCAACATCAGTAGGACAATGTTCTAATGACTCGTAGGCACAACCCTTAATATTCAATTTCCCTGTTATTTTAGAAGGAAATCCTCTAAACGATTTCATTTTAGGACAATCTTCGACATTAAAGTTTCCATCTACAGTACCAAAACTAACATCAGCAGGTAATTCTGTTATTTCTCTTCTATCATTCCAGCCTACTGAAAACCCTCCACCTTTATGTATATCTATCTTATTAGTAGTTGGATTAAGCAACCACTTACCCAATCCTATATTGCGGTCGAGCCATAATATAGTTTCACCATCGAGTTTTTCTAATCCTCCTGTCCCTACTTTCAGTGTCTTACAAACGTCATTGTATGATACGCCTAATTCATCACAATATAACTTAAGATCTGTCATCAGTTGGGCTTTTTTAGCATCTGATAACGATTCATTTAACTGTTCCTTGAATGAGTGTAATTTAAAATCTAAAATCTTTGACATTTTTAATCTATATTTTTCTTTATATATCCGAATTGGTTACTATATATTTAATAACTGGTTATAGATATATACCTTAAAGAAACTATTATATAATGGAAATTAAAAAATTCGTTTTTGAAAGCATATTAGAATATCTAGAAAACTCTAGTCTTAATGAAGCTTCCGATGTTGGAGAACCAATGACTTTAGAAAGTGCAAAGGAATTGGTTGATGAGATAATGAAGAAGAATATAGAACTTTACAGAATTAAATACAAATCCCACAAGGACGACAACCCCCGAAAGAAAGCTTCTATAGCATTAGTAAATGGCGAATTTGGAAAAGCAGGTATGGAGTTATGTATGATTTATGCTAAATCTGGATCAAGTAACCATATAGCTACTAGGGACAAAATGTTTACTGCATTAGGGTTAAAGGGAAAAGACCAAAGAGGTAATATAAAAGAACTAGAAGATCTTTTAAAGAATATGGGCGAAAATGATGCTATTGAAAATTTTAAAGGAATATTGGAAGTACCTAAGCTTGATGTATTTATAGGTAGTAAGGGATTGGAAACAATAATTCTTTGGAACTTATTAGAAGATTCTGAAAAAGATAAGGTATATGGTGAATTCTATAAAATAGCAATGAAAAGGGGCTATGATACAGTAGAATCACTAAAAAATGGTCCTATAGAAAAAATATACAAAAGGAATATAAGAGAAGGTAAGACACGTATGATATCACCTGGTATATCTGTTAACACATTACAAGAAATAGAGGATGGACAAGCGGATATTACAGAACCAAAAGAAAATGCTACAATGATACTCCCCCCTGAAAAAATGGATTCCGTATTTAATCTGAATAAAACTGGATTTAACGGGAGAGAGGATTTCATGGATGATGCATTTAATACAATTACAGAAAATTTAGGTATCGTATTTAAAAAGTTAGCATCAGGAGAAATAAGCGAGATTAAATCAATTAAAATATACACCTCATCAGATAGATTTAGAAACACAGAAGATGCTGAAAATCTTTCTTGGGGACAGTTATCATATGCAAGAGCATTATCAATTGCAGGATTAGTAAGAAGCATTGCAGAAGCAAATCATTTGAATCCATCATTACTTTCACAAATACACAAATTAATAGAATTTAAGTGTGATGGATCTAATGGTGATGGAACATCAGGTCCTAATCCACCAGACGGATTTAAGTTTGGATATTACGTAAAAGATGGTAATGGTGTTAAATTTGTATCAGGAAAAGAACGTGACGATACTGTTATAATAAATACAAGCGATAGTGACGGATCGCCTACTGACAATAACGAGAATAATGCTAAAATAGAAGTTATTAAACCAGAGTCTAATAAAGATTCATATAATAAATTCAGATATAATAACATAGAGGTTATTTACGAAATAACGGAAACCCAAAAAATTGAAGACACATATCCATTTACTATTGTAAAACTGAAGTATCCAACAAGAGTACAAATTCCACCAAGATATAAACCAGTAAAAATTAAACTTCCATGGATTAGTGTAACTAAAACTACACAAATATTTGGTAGTGGGAAAGGAGGATCTGTTGAATGTCCAGATTTAAGCCAAACTAGATCTAGAAAATTATACGGTTTAACTTATGAGCCTATAACAGTTGCAAAATGGAGCAGAGAAAGGTGGTAAAAATAAAAAACATAGAATTTAAGTTCTATGTTTTTTTTATTAAATTATTTTGCTAATCGAAAGCAGTCATATGAAATAGTAATAATAAAAACAGTATTATTACTAGTAAAATATGCTAAAGAGATTGCTGCTGATCCGTAACTACCATACATATCCCTGGTTCTATTTTTATAATGTGCTTGTGAATTATTATACGCATTATTTATTATTTTAGCATAATCAACTTTTTTTAACATCTCATCTGATATATATTTTTTATTAATAAATTCTAAACTAGATGTATCCCTTAGCTTAAACTCGTAAGTTATTGTAAATGCATTTTCACCGGTTTGATATCTATGTAAAACATGAACGAATCTACGAGTAAGACTCCTAGGATCATCACTACCTAATAATTCCTTTGATAATTCAAAACATCTTTCTCTTGCGATAGAGTCATATCTTTCATCTCTGTATAGCTTATTAACTCCTGCTTTTTCTCTAGTATCATTTAGCAAAGAATCATAATTATATAGATCAAGATCTATTATTGAATACTCTATAGTAGAGTCTTTTGCTAATCCAGTAACCGTCAATGATTTTGATTGTGAATAAGAAATTAATGAGATTAGAATTACAGTAATTATTAAGATTGTCCTTTTCATAATATAGTATTTTAATTATATTACAAATATAGAGTAGATATACGCAATAAAAAAACGAAATGTGGAATTTTACTAATTTAACTGCAAAATAAAAGGAGCTAAAAATTAGCTCCTTTTTCAATATATCTTTTATAAGAAATTTCCCTGACTATCCATTGGTACGTGTATATATTTACCAAATGGCGGTTTATCGAAATTTGCTGTTGCATTACATATGAACCAGAATACTTTTTGTTTATATTTATTAATACCATATTTTGTTACAGCAGGATACGTTGCAAACGAATCCGTCAAGTATATAACAGCAGATGGGGTTACCTTATTCTGTTGCATCCATAAGAATGGATGGTCAAAACCACCATTATTACCACCTGTAGATGCATATTTACTAAGATCTGGTTTTTTACCTCTTTTGACAATATCGATATTATCTATCTGGTCAGAGCAATATATTATTATTGTCTCATCTATATCCATCTTTGTTGCAAGATGCCATACCTCTTCGAAGAATACTTTAATCTGTGTTTTTGAAATTGATCCTGATGTATCTACAGGTAAAACAAGACGCTTTAGTGTATCTTTACCAGACCTTTTTCTTCCATATAGAACATCACCACTACCAAGGAATCTTCTATTTGGAATGGATACCTCATATTGATTAAATGCCTGATCTACAAATTTCTTTAATTCTCTTTTCCAATTAACCTTAGGTTTATTTGATCCGATTTCTTTTAGAAGTTGTTTTGCCTTTTCTGATAGTTTATTTGATGATGATGACATTGCACTAGATAGTGCACGAGTCCAGAAGTCCGCGATCTTCTGTTTATTTCCACCCTTACCTAATGACTCTTTACTCTTGTATTCTTTTTTAGATTTTCCAGTTTTCCCATCAAGTGTCCTTTCATATTGAGGTCCTTTTTTACCATTAGGATTGAATTCAGGAGTCTCTACATCTTCTGGAGGTGTATCGATTTCACTTGGAGATGACCCTGCTTCCTTCTTGTCTTTTTCACTCCCTTTATCACCTTGTGATACGGTATCGGGATTTAATACGATATATTGTCCTTTTTTAATTGTTGTCATATTATTCTATTATAATATCTCCGTTTGGTAGAACCTCCTTGACAATTCCTACTTGTCCTTTATTAGGTCCTTCTGTAACTCTAACCTCTTTTCCTACTATGTTCATTCCATCACCTTCTGAATCTTCTCCTGGCTTGCCCTTGCCTTCTCCTTCTGCATCATCAGCTTTATCTCCAGCATCTTCACCATCTTCTCTTGGTAATATTGGGGTTTTCTTGCCCTCGTCATCGCTGTCAGGATCTTGTATAACTTCTTGAGCTACTGAAGCATCTGAATCTGGTTCTGGCATATCCTCTGATGAGTCCATAACCTGACCGAAATCACTCTCTTCAGAAAGAGATTGTAGCTTAGCTTTCTTTTGTTGATCAGCCATTACTAAATCATAAATATCTTCTGCTCTCATACCTTCATACTCAGCCTCATATAAGCCCATCCTACTTCCATCTGAATTTAATGGCCATGTAAAATTACTATCGGTCTCAGCATTTAATATAGGATTGATTGCATAGTCTGCAGCATAATTCCATATTAAAGGATGCCTATTACCTCTTCTTGCCATATGCTCTCCAACACAATGTAGGATTTCGTGGCACAAAACGAATCTAATAGCACCTGCGGTTTGACCTAATACAAAATCAGGATGATAGGTTATATTAAATCCATTGGTAGCCATTGTGGGTGGATTCAGACGTGAGCTTCCATAAATATTTATATTAGAAAGTAGTTGTCCAAAGAAGCCCCTATTTATATTGATCCACAAAATTGCTTTTTGTATCTTAATCCTAGCTTGTACTTCTTTCTCTTCTTTAGCGGATAAAGCCTCATCTCGATCTTCGAGTAAGACTGAATCCCGCTCATATAAAAATTCTTCAAAATTACCTGCCTTGATTAGTTTTAATCTAGATCTATCTATACTATTTTTATTAATCACAGAGTTATCTTTATATTAATTTTTTATCTCTTGCACCAGCTTGAATCATTCTTGCTGCCGCAATTTTTAATTTAGAATCAGGTTCCTCTTTAGTCTTTATTACTTCGTCAGTAACTGCAAAATCTGGATATTTTTCAGTTATTCTTTTATAGATCCATGCTAAAGCTTCAAGTTCTTTATATCTATTAAAATATCTCATTATATTAAATATATCCTCAGTAGTAGCTTTATCGTCTGATGATAATTCTTCTGCTTTTCTAAGCGCCATTTCATACACTCCGTAAATTACGCTGGAGAATCCTGCTCCTTTTGCAATCTCTTTTGCCTCCTCTGGTTTTGTAATTATTTCTTCAAGATCTTTCTCAGAAACTTTTCTTATAACATCTAAATATGCTTTAAGTTTTGCCGCTGCTGCAGGACCTACTGAATCTGCGTATATATTGTATACTGTATTTGGTGGTAGTTCCTTCCATGTATCTGCGCCAACGTCTGTAATTTCATCTTTAAGCATTTGCGCTGCATCTGTCCATGATCTTGGAGTTGGAAATTTTAATGTTGCTTTTTCAACATCAAGAAAATGGAAAAGATCCTCGTTTCTTTCTACGAAGTCAATGAATTCTGGTTCAAAGTCGCCAGTCTTTCTTGCCCATTTTACCCAGTCCTCGATTTTAGGTACTAGATTTACTATATTAAACCTATCCGCTAATGCAAAATCAAAATCTGCAACATCAGCTTCTGCTGGTCTATTACCAGCTGCTACTATCACCCATTTATCAGGTAACTGGTAATCAGCTATTCTTCCAAGCTGAACGAATTGCATAATAGAGTTAAGAATCATTTTATTAGCTCTGTTCATCTCATCAAGAAATAATATGCCACCTTCATCATTCTTGCCGTTCCAGTTACTCTCAGGAAGTAATGATGTTGGATTAGGTCTTGTCATTCCTTTACCAAGACTTGTCATTTTTCCATCATCGTCATATTCTGGTTTTTTCACATCAACAACTTTAGGTATTCCAAGTAAATCTTCAGGAGCCATAAATTGTAAATCTAGATTTCCCATACCTACCCCTAAATTATCTGCTGCTTGTGCTACAATCTGAGTTTTACCAATTCCAGGTGCTCCGTATATAAATATAGCCTTAGCTCTTCCTCCCCGTTTCTTACTCCTATAAAGTTTTTCTATCATCGACTGCATTTCGATTGTAGATATATTTCTTACTGTTTGATCCTCCTCTGTATATTCTAAAGGTACCCTTGCCTCATCTAAATTAACAGTAGACTCTGATTCTCTTATATAGGAGTCCATGTCATTTTCCTTTGAAAATGAAGAATTTTTATAGAAACTGTCCACTTGCGATTTTATGGTACCATCAGCTGGACTGAAATACACACCGACAGGTAAACCTTTTTTATCTCCTGATGGGATCAATTTAATTAGACCTTCTTTAATTTTAATGGCTAGATTTTTAAGCCATTCACCAGTTTTTTTTGCTGTATCTGAAAGGAATCCTTCATTGGTCAATGCTGACGCTGCATATTCATTAAGAACGAAGTCCTTAAAATTGAAAACTTTTTTACTCATTGTGAAATATATTTTTGTCTTTTTCTATATATCTATGCATTTATTTTTTTATAGCGCAGTTATGTCGTAAATTTACATTGCAGTATAGAAATATATACTTTTGAATATAAGATATAGAAATGAGTAAGATAAAGAATTTTAACCAATACGTAAAGGATTCATATACGGAAACTGATTCAGGCATCAACGAAACTGAATCAAGTGCATTTCCTTTATGGGATCAGCTAATGGAACCTTTATCGTCTATATGGAAAAAAAACAATACACAAACACACAAAAAAGCATTGCCACCATTATATCTTACTAATAAGCATATTATATACCTTCCTTACCAACAAGGACCGTACGGTGCATATTTAATATATAAAGCTGCTATAGGTAAAGGTAAATTGGGTGTAAATTCACGAAGTAAGCTAAAAGGCAATGTTGCTACGTATTCAGATTACTATAATATTATAAAAGACATTAATAAAACAGATAAAGAAGTTGCAATCGCATTTCTTAAATATTACTCCGATTCATGGGATAAAAATGAAAAAGAAGCTTTAAAAACGGTAATGCTTCCTAAGTATAAAAAAGTTAAATATGCAATAGATAATATAAAAAATCCAAAATTTCCAAAGGAATTTCTATATACTGTAGCATATCTAGAGTCAAAGTTTATAGAAGATCTAGTTCATGGCTCATATAAGGGATTATTCCAAATAGGTCCATTAGCATGGACTGAACTAAAAAAGAAGTTACCAAAAGAATTTAGTGGACAAATTCCAATGGATCCTATAAAAAATGCACAAGCTGGACACGATTACATGAGCATGTCGTACGAAGCATTTAAGAAAAAAATAGAAATATTATAATGTCTGAAAAAATACTAACATATCTAAAATTCATAAATGAATCCGAACATAAGGGTATATCTAATAGGCAGAAAGATTTTCTTGATGATGGGTTTGGAGTAAATAACTGGGAATATTTTGAGGATACAAACACTGTATCACCAAGAACGTCTTCATCATTTAGATTTCCTAACGAGCCTTATGGTTTTATTTTATCATTTCCTAGGGATCTTAATATGAATTTTCTTGGATTGAATTTTTCTGATATTGATTTTTTCTCTTATTATGGAGTAAGTATTGATTCATTAGCAGGATCACCAGAAAAAGCCACAAGCTTCGAGATAACTGATTCTAAAATTAAAAATCTAATAGGCGGACCAAAAACAATAGAAAGTAATTATGTACTTGAGAGGAATCATGAATTGGAATCGCTTGAGGGTTCTCCTGATATTATATGGGGAACATTTACGTTAAAACATTCGCCAAAGTTAAAATCGCTTGATGGATTTCCTAAAAATGTTAAAACAAGAATAAATATAGACGGAGTCAATATTTCTGGTTCATTAGCAGGCATACCTGACAATCCAATTTTAAAGGAGCTTACTGTAGCCAGGTCGGGCATAACATCTCTAATAAATTCTCCTAAAGTTGATAGTTGTAAGGAATTTAATTTCGCTGGAAATAATATGATAACACCAATGGGAGTAGAAAATATGGTAGATTTGAATAGATTCAAAGGAATATCACCAAGAGAATTGCCATTTAATTTTACCAATAATCTAGTAAAAATATCTACAAACAATTATATATTTTCTGATGCAATTTATAGCTATATTAAGAATGGTTCCTGGAATTCATCACATAGAAAATTGATTAGGTATAATAAAGAAGAACTTAGCACATGGTTCGGTATGGTAAAAGAGTACGAAAAGAAAGCATTTATGGAATCTTTAGAACTATCAAATGAAGATGCAGCTGATGCAGATTTTATTATTGATCAGCTTAACTTCTTATTTACCGATAAATTCGTTTGTGATTTTATAAGAAACCTTGATATTATAGATCCTAAGTATATAACAGCATTCGGAACTAAAATCGACCTAGAAACTATTGGGTTCTAGCATTTTAATTTCTTAGCTTCCTCGAAATCTTCTTCTGTCAGCTTCCACCCTTTTATCTTATCTGATATATGATTTCTAGTTTCTGCATAAGTTGCAGTTGGATTTTCCTTCATAAAATCTAGAAGCTTCTGTCTTATCGCAGGATGTAATCCCTCTCCCTCGTTTATACCAGTTGTGTATTTAGATAAAATGTCTATGAATTTTTTAACCATTTCAGGATCATTTGAATAATTTTCCATCATTTCTATAACGTCCTCTGCTAATTCTGCATCTATTTTAGATACCATTCCTTCCTCGAAATCATCTGCACCATCACCGAATCCATTTTCCTTGACCTCATAAGAAGCATATAACAAAATTGCTTTATCATCTACTTCAGCATTTTCCCAGTCATATTCATATTCAGGTAGACCATCGTCATCATTACCAATTACACCAAACGGAACTGCTATAAACTCCTTGAAATCCTCATCACTTGAATCAAATGACAACATATATTCAATAGAGCTCTTTTTATCTTTTATAATAGCAAATTCTTTATTATCTGTTACTAGTAATTCGAAATTTAGATCAGCATCAGGAATATCATATCCTCGATTTGATTTTGAATCCTCTTGGTTCCATGGAGCATTTGAATCTGATCCTGCTCCTGCTGGGTAATTCTCTTTAAGAAAATCACCAAATCCCTTTATATTTTTATTATCTTTCATTTTAATGTAAGTAAGTATTTTATCTTATCTATTTCTGCTAGCATGTCATCAAGTATACTGACTATTCTTGGATCATTAGCAAATTTCTTCTTGCAGTCAAGACCAAAGCATTCAAATAACGAATCCATATATTTTACAAGATCCTCCGAAGTTGAATAATTAGATATAGCTATATCGCTATTTTGAGTAAGGTTGGGTCTTCCATATTTGCCCATTGCAGTTTCTATGAGTGAGTCAGAGAGAGTTACAATGGAGCCGAAAAGTAAATCAAGTGCTTTGTGTTCTGCATATGAATTGGTTTGCCAATGAAACATTTTTATCTGTGCTGTATGCTTGATAACCATTGCTGCCATACAACTTACTGCATCATTAGTAGTCTCTGTTTTTTCTCCTTTTATCGGTTCGTCTATATTCTTATTAATATCTTTATATGTAAGAAATCCACCAGGTGATATGCTCTTAGGTTCTTCCCTATTATCTTTTCTTATAACATCACCAAATGAACCAAGGTTAAGAACGCTCATGTCTCCATCCATAATAAATAGTTTTTTCTTATATATCATATTTTCAGATAGTTTTTATTAATTTTGCTTTATGAGAAATCTTATCATTATTTATAGATATATTATTTAGCATATTAAGATTACTTATAACAATAGCGAAATTTTGATATTGTTTATTATATAATAAAGATAACTTAAACATATTATGTTGGATTCAATAAATCTTAAAAGAGTCTCCGTAATAGGAGATACCAAATTGGAAATTAAGGCACAAGCTTTTGGAAAAGACCAAGATGACGAAGAAATGGAAGAAGAAAGTATAAAATATACATCCGATGCACAGACAAAGACTCCTATGTTAGATGCATTTAGTAGGGATATTACAGAATTAGCTTCAAAGGATCTATTGGATCCCATAGTTGGCAGGGATTATATTATAGAAAGAGTAACCCAGATTTTATCAAGAAGGAAGAAGAATAATCCTATACTTATTGGAGAGCCAGGAGTTGGTAAATCTGCTATAGCAGAGGGACTTGCATTACGTATTATTCAGAGAAAGGTATCTAAGAATCTATTGAACAAAAGAGTAATTAGTCTCGATATGGGATCTATAGTAGCAGGTACTAAATACAGAGGTCAGTTCGAGGAGCGCATGAAAGCTATAATAAAAGAATTAAGTAATAATAAGGATGTTATAGTTTTTATTGACGAAATTCATACTATGGTAGGTGCTGGTGGTTCATCAGGATCATTAGATGCTTCTAATATGTTTAAGCCCGCACTGGCTAGAGGTGAACTTCAATGTATAGGTGCAACTACGCTAGATGAATACAGAAATCACATAGAAAAAGACGGAGCTCTAGAAAGAAGATTCCAGAAAATTATAGTGAGCGCTACATCTGCAGAGGAATCTATAGAAATATTAAGAAATGTAAAGAGCAGATACGAGAGTCACCACAATGTAGAATATACTGATGATGCATTGATAAGCTGTGTAAGATTAACAGAAAGATATGTGACAGATCGTAATCTTCCTGATAAAGCTTTAGATGCGCTCGATGAAGCTGGAGCTAGAGCACAATTATTACAAGTAAATGTTCCAGATGCATTAATAAAGCTTGAGAATAATCTAGCAAAAGCAATAGAGGATAAAAAGAAATCTGTAAGTGGACAAGATTATGAGGGTGCAGCTAAATCAAGGGATCTGGAAAGAAAGATTAGATTGAATATAGAACTTGAGAATAAAGCATGGGAGAAAAATCTTGAGGGGAAAAGAAAAATTGTAGATTCTGAAAAAGTAGCAGAAGCTGTATCTATGATGACAAACATTCCACTGAGTAAAATCTCACAAAAAGAATCAGATAAATTCGCCAATCTTGGAGAGGTTTTGATGAAAAAAGTAATTGGTCAGGATAATGCTATTACAAAAATATCAAAGTCAATGCTAAGAAACAGAATAGGACTAAAGGATCCAAACAGACCAATAGGAACTTTTATGTTCTTAGGACCAACAGGTGTAGGAAAAACCCAACTTGCAAAAGATTTAGCTGAAACCATATTTGGTGATAAGGATTCATTAATAAGGATTGATATGTCAGAATATGGAGAAAAGTTTAATTCATCCAAGCTAATTGGTGCTCCTCCAGGATATGTAGGGTACGAAGAAGGTGGTCAATTAACAGAGAAGGTAAGAAGAAAACCATATTCTGTAGTTTTATTTGATGAGATAGAAAAAGCACATCCTGATATATTTAATTCTCTGTTACAGATAATGGACGAGGGATTCATAACAGATGGTCTCGGTAGAAAGATAAACTTTAGAAATTGCTTGGTTATAATGACGTCCAACATAGGACAGAAAACAGCATCGGATAGGGGGCCTCGAATAGGATTCGGCTCTGCATCGGTAGAAAAAAATAAGGCTCAAGATAGTTCTGATATTATAAAAAAAGAAGTTAATAAACTCTTCTCTCCAGAATTTATGAATAGAGTTGATGATGTAATTCTCTTTAATTCATTGACGCAAGATGATTTATTAAAAATAATAGAAATAGAATTATCAAAAATGTATCCAAGATTTGAAGAAATTGGATTCAGCTTTGTACTAAATAAAGATCTAAAGGAGAAAATAGCAGAATATGGATATGATCCTAAATACGGAGCTCGTCCACTAAAAAGAATTCTACAGAAATATGTAGAAGATACGATAGCCGAGCTTATAATTTCTAAGAAGGCAAAAGAGGGTGCAAAAATAACTTTATCATTTGATCCCAAAAAAGATCGAGAGATAGAGCCACCAGTTAAATACAAAATACAAAATACAAAATGAGTAGATTTCATATAAATAATAAAGAGTGGAAATGTTTTGATGCTAGTAAATTTTATTATAAAAATTTCAATCATGTAGAAAATGCTAATTCTTTTTTTGGTTTAGATTTTTTCTATAAAGAAATATATTTCTGGGGTGTCGAGTCACCTACAAACTGTTGTTATGAAAATTTCGACTGTGTTATAAATGAAGGAGATGTTGTAGTCGACCTTGGTGCAAACATCGGACTATTTTCAGTAAGAGCTGCTCAGACTGCGAGTAAGGTTATAGCTGTTGAAGCATCAACCGAAGCATTTTCATGTTTAGTAGAAAATACTAGAGATTTTGAAAATGTTGAGTGTCTCAATTCTGTAGTAGTTGGTGATAATGACGATAATACAGATAAGCTACTTAGTGAATCACCCTTCATATATTCAAAAAAAATGAATTATTTAAATCTCACACTAGAAAAAATAATGGAGATTTGTAAACTAGATAGAATAGATTTTCTGAAGATTGATATAGAAGGATTTGAATATGATGTTTTAGGTTCATTATCAATTGAGAATTTAGCGAAAATAGATAAAATCGCCTGTGAAACACACGATTCTGAGAAAGATAAGTATTTTGAACTTTATGGTAAAAATAAGAAAACATGGGTATGGTTTTTTGATAACGGAAATAGCTCAGAGAATTTTTCATATTTTTTAACTAATAAATAATATGAAGAAACCTGCATTTCTGTCTCATAGTCCAGCTTTAGGTGATTTAATTTGTGCAACACCAACAATAAGAAAGCTAGCACAAATCTACAATAATAAGGTACTTGTTATTTCTCACCAGCCGCATTTATTTAAAAACCTTCCATATGTGTCAGATTCAATAGAACTTAATACTGTTAATATAGATTTACTTTCCAATGAATTTGACATCCAACAATCATATAGATTATTAGGCAAAAAAGATAACTTTGGCGTAGAGTTCAAACATGCTATATGTGATATTAGACAATTCCATACAAAGGATCTTGGATTTATGTTAAGAAGTTCTGAATTAAATTGTGATTACATACCATCAATAGATAAACCAACTAATATAGATCTTAGTGGTGATTATATTGTTATTCACCCGGTACAATCATGGAACTCAAGAACATGGGGAAAGAACGAATGGCAATCTCTTTGTAATTCATTATATGAAAATGGAATAAAAGTAATTGCAATAGGCAAGGATTCTGTAGAGAACCGTACAGCAAAGCCTGCATTTGATTTAGATATTTCCAATGGTTTAAACCTGATAAACAAGACTACGTTAGATGAAACATGGCATATATTGAATAACGGAAAGGCAGTAATTACAATGGATTCAGGTATATTACATTTAGCTGGTACTACTAATATAGATATAATTCAATTAGGATCTTCAATAGATCCAGAATTTAGAGCACCATATAGATTTGGTACACAGGACTATAAATATACATATGTCAAAGGAAGTTGTAGTTTATTCTGTGCTTCAGATCTTAGCTATTCCTTGCGGGATTGGGGTAATATACAAAATATTACTTTAATAGATACCTGCTTAGAGAATGGTATGGATTTTGAATGTAAACCATCTGTAGATGATGTAATAAGAAACGCGATCAAAATATACAATCAGAAGGGCTCACATATTTATAATTCTATACAAGACAGTTTAAAAGATAATTCGTATAAGGACACCGTGCTTATAAATATACCATCAAATCCATTGGGGGATAATATAGGAGCATTAGCTATAGTAGAGGCATATAGGAAAAAAACAGGTAAGAATATTCATGTAATATCTAAATTCGGTAATGAATATTTTAAAAATAGTTATCCTGATTTAGTATTTATACAGAGTAATATAAAGCCAATATTAGATAATGGGATATGGACTACTGCTGGTAATTCATATGAGGATTATATCACAATATATTATAAATTTGATCGTCCTTTATTAGAGGGATATGCGGAGCAGCTAAACATAGAATCATGGGAACGGCCAAAGATAGATCTAACAATTGGTGATAGACCAATAAAAAATAAATATGTATGCTTCTCGATGCATTCAACAGCACAGGCAAAACATTGGAATTATCCAAACGGGTGGGAAATCTTATCAAAAATGCTAAGAAGTGCAGGAATAACACCAGTTTGTATAGATCAACATAATCAATTTGGCATTAAAGGATATTGGAATACTATTCCTAAATCATGTGTAAATAAAACTGGTATAGACCTACGTGAGATGACCAATTATATACAGCATTCTGAATTCTTCATAGGAATTAGTAGCGGGCTTTCGTGGGTCGCGCATGCGTTAAATAAGAAGGTGGTTATGATATCTGGAGTTACTACTAAAGATAATGAGTTCTCTGAAGATTGTTATCGTATTATAAACGAGAATGTATGTCATGGATGTATAAATGATGAGGCTATACAATTCGATCCTAATAACTGGTTATGGTGTCCGCTAAAAGATACTATAGACCGTTTCGAATGCACAAGGGAGATTTCACCAGAAGATGTATTTAATGTAATTAAAGAAAATTTACTATAAGTTAATATATAAAGTATGCTAAAGATTAAAGTATCAGAATCAAGAAATATAGACAGTGCAATAAAAGCATTAAGATATAAATACAATAAAGTTGGGATCAGAAAGGACTTAATTGATAAAAAGCAGTTTACTAAGAAATCTGTTAAAAGGAGAGAGGAGAAAAGAAAGGCAATTTATGTTCAACACTTAAGAGATAGTGACGAAGCCTAATTTCAAAGAAAATAGTGATTTTGTTATATACTTAATAATATATAAAATCATTCATTTATGGAAGAACATAAAAATTCTACTATTCAAAGAGATAAAATAGAATATGCAATAGGTGTATTCGAAGTAGTTAGAGTATTATTAGATCTAGAAGATTTAGAAATACCATTAGATAATATACAGCATATTAAAAAGATAATACCAATCGCAATAAAAGAACTCAAAGAATCTAATCAACCTTAATAGTTTTTATTTTGGCCCCCTTGTATCCTTCGACTCTTTTTGCAAGTCTTAGATTATCCTCATTATCATCGAAAAATACAAGATCTGTATACCCCTGATCTATAAGGTTCTTTATCTCGTCTCTCTTTTTTTCTGGAATAGAATCTATTGATTTGAATTTATTATCACCTACTGCTATAACAAGATCAGGATGTATATCAATACCATGTTCAAGAAAGAAATTTCTAACCAATTCACTAGAACTCCTTGCAGTCAATATAGCAATATGGGTCTTTTTTAGATATGCTTTTTTAAGAATACCAAAAATATTTTTAATTATTCTTCCTTTTCTTAATAGTTCTGGTGATTCGAAATCTTCGAAGTTGATGACAAATCCCTTCTTTTTTACAAAATTTGCAAATCCTTTATTATCGAGTTCCTTCAAGGTTTCTCCAGTTTTGCTGTCTAATATTTTGACTCTTGCATCTGTTTTTATTAACGTATCATCTAGATCGAAAATAATAAGTTTTTTGCTAATCTCTCCTTTAATTGCTACCACTATTAAATATTTATATCTTGTATGAATTTCCAGGGAAGACACTCCTGAATTGCTTTTACCTCATCAGTTATTTCATCAGGATTCTCTGATTCAAATTTAAGTGTTTTACCCCACAGAGTATCTTTTTCAGGAATTGGTAATATATTTAGCCATCCTCTGCGATGCGATAATGCTACCCTGAATATTCCTTGTCTATCACATATTAATGTAAACCATACGTCAGCCATATTTGGAATTTTAAAATCCTCTGGCTTTACTCTGATAAAATCTGTATGGTATAATTGGCATCCTGTTCCAAGAACACAAACTGGAGTATCTACAGCTAATTCGTAATAGAAATGGTGTGTAATTTTTCTATCCTTAGTCCAGTGTTTAATCTCGTTTCCGTACATCTCTCCATGAATACCTACTGCACATTTCTTTCCCCTTCTGTCAAGACCTGCTTTTAGTTTCTCTACATAGTCTGCTGGATATAGAATATCATCATCTATAGTCAAATAATACCCTGAAACTTTATCAGACCAGAAGAATTTTCCAGCATCTCCCCTATCACCTTCGTCCTGCGACATTATAATATTAATTTTATCTCTTTTCAGAAACCATGGAACCTCTTCAAAATTATTTAGGTATATGTTCAGTTGATCGACCTGCGGTAATATACTATGAACGACTACCTCTAATTGTGAGATTCTCTGCGGTATTGTTGCCATATTTGCATATACCATCACTTTATTTTTTATATTTATTAATTATTCCCATCGACATTCCACAAAGATAAGCTACTATTGCTACTCCAAAAGTGCCCAATTCATTATGAAATGCTCCAATTAATCCCATAACCATACAAATTAATACGTATAACAATGTTTCTGTTTTCATATTTTTATAATTTAATTAAAGTACAATATTCATGTTTATCATCTTGATAAAATATAGGGTCTCTTAATCCGTAAATATTAAATTTAGATTGCATATTCGACATTATTATATCGCATGGTAACATATTTCCACCATAATATAACATTGGTATATTTTGGGAATTCGACGAGATTACATCACCATCAAGATTTCTTTCTAGTTCATTTATGAGTTCTTTTACGTAATCCATATCAATATACAGGATTGCATGAGAGCTAAGCATATTATATACACGTACAAAATCTTCATTAAACCTATCATATATTAGACTGTTATAAGAAGCCAGATTATTAGTAGCCTGCGGGCTCAATCCCCATTTAGATACACCAATATAAACAGAACATGCATTATCTGGGATATCAAGAAAATCTGGGAATCTGTTAATCATAGCATCGTCCTCCAATATAACAAAAGGAACTCCTTTTTCTACAGAATGTTTTAAAGCCTTTAATTGCGAATGAAAACACCCTATATAAATCTGATCCTGTGGAATTCCTTCTTTTCTGATTCCGTTTATCCTTTCAATATTATTAGGGTTTATGTTTACCCTGTGTAATCTTTCCAATAAAGATGTAGATCTATCTCCATGTTCAGGAAGATTAATATAATAATAATCTAATTCTCTAAGGTCTATTTTATACATACTAATATTTTATTTTTTAGCATTATATACAATATAAGTTTCGCGATATAAGAAACATTTCAATATAATTCGGCTAAAATATGCACGATGAATTCAATTATAATCTGATGAAAATAGATGTGTTTGCAATATGTTATAACGAAGAAATTATTTTACCATATTTCTTAAGACATTATAAACAATTTGCAAGAAATATTACAATATATGATAACATGTCAACTGACAGTTCAGTTGACATCATGAATGTAGCAGGAGTTAAAGTAGTTTCTTATGATTCAAATAATGAATTTGACGAATCTACATATTTAAAGATAAAGAATAATTGTTGGAAAGATTCAGATGCTGATTGGGTTATAATTTGTGATATGGATGAATTCATCTATCATCCTAATTTAAAAACCATATTAGAAAATACTACAGCAACTCATATAATAACAGAAGGATATGAAATGTTGTCGGAAGTATTACCAATTGGGGATAAACAAATATATGATGAGATCAAATTCGGATTTTTCAAAGTAGATTATTCTAAACCGTGTTTATTTAAACCTTCTGGAATTACAGAAAGTAATTTCAATCCAGGATGTCATACAGCAAAACCTGAAGGAAATGTAATCAGTGCAGATGATACTAGAATTAAATTATTACATTATAAATATTTGAACAGGAACATATTAATAAGTAAATATGCACATTATGCTAAAAGACAAAGCGAGGAAATGAAGCGTAAGGGGTGGGGAAATTATCAATTTTGGACCCCAGAAATACTTAATTTCCAATTTGACAAGTGGTTATCAGTTTCTGATAATATAATAGACTATGAACCACCTATTCCAGATATTGATAATATAATTAATCCTCCGCTTGTACCAGAGTCATCTCTTACATCTAAGAAAAACGAGACATCCTCTCGAGCATCCAGTGATCCAACTTTACTTTAACAAATAATATAAATTATGATATGAAAATAGAGGTATTTGCAGTATGTTATAACGAGGAGATAATTCTACCATATTTTTTAAGACATTATAGACAATTTGCATCAAATATAACAATATTTGATAATATGTCCACTGACAGCTCGGTTGGAATTATGAAGGAAGCAAACGTTAATATTATTCCATTTGATACTGACGGGAGGTTTGAAGAAGCATCTCTTATACAAATAAGAAATAACTGTTGGAAAAAATCAGATGCTGATTGGGTAATAATTTGTGATATTGACGAATTCGTATACCATCCGGATATAATAGGAATATTGAAAAATACTGGAGCAAACCATATAGTAACTGAAGGCTATGAAATGATGTCTGAAGTTCTTCCGATTGGTGAAGGTCATATATATGACGAGATTAAGAATGGATATTTTAAAGCAGCTTATTCTAAACCATGTTTATTTAAACCTAAATCTATAGCAGAAAGTAATTTTGCCCCAGGGAGCCACACTGCTAACCCAACTGGTAGAAATGTTATAAGTGTAAATGATACAGACATCAAGCTACTCCATTATAAATATATAAACCGTAAAGTACTCATCGATAAATACGCACATTATAAAATAAGACAAAGTCCACATATGATAGCTAATGAATGGGGAAATTATCAAGAATGGGGACCTGATGAATTGAATAAACAATTTGATGATTGGTTAGTAATATCTGAAAATGTAATAGATTAAATTATTGAATATAAACGAAAAAATGAAAATAGATGTATTTGCAGTATGTTATAACGAGGAGATAATTCTACCTTATTTTTTAAGACACTATAAACAATTTGCAAGAAATATTACTGTATATGATAATATGTCAACTGACAGATCCGTTGAAATTATGAAGGAAGCAAACGTTAATATTATTCCATTTGATACCAATAATGAATTTCAAGAAAGGGTACTTATAAATATTAGAAATAATTGTTGGAGAGAATCTGATGCTGATTGGATAATAGTTTGTGATATTGATGAATTTATATATCATCCTAATCTAATTAATACATTAGAGAATGCTAATGGTACATATATCACGACAGAAGGTTATGAAATGATGTCAGAAAACTTACCTACTACTAATGGACAAATATATGACGAGCTTAAAATTGGCCATCTTAGTCATAGTTATTCAAAACCATGTTTATTCAAAATAAAAGATATAACTGATATTAATTTCGGGTGTGGTAATCACACAGCTAAACCTATAGGTAAGGTAATAGAAGTAAAAGGTCACGGAATTAAAATGTTACATTATAAATATATAAACCGTAAAGTTCTTATAGATAAACATGCACACTATAAAATAAGACAAAGTCAGGATATGATAGCCATGGGGTGGTGTTTATGTTACCAAGAATGGACACCAGATGTACTTAATAAACAATTTGATGATTGGTTAGCAATATCTAAAAATATAATAGACGTATGATAGGTATAAGATTAAAAGGTGGATTGGGTAATTTCTTATTCCAGATAGCATCATGTTATTCATTAGCATTGGATAACAGTGCTGAGTATGCAGTAGATTTAAGTAAAATATGGGTAGTACATACTGAATGGGAAGAATATGCTGATAAGATATTTAGAAATGTTCCAATTGTACCTAAAACTGAAGGGTTTAGATCTTATTCCTATGATTCACTTGTATATAAACAAATCCCATATTTAGAAAATCACATATTTGATGGATATTTTCAATGTGAAAAATATTTCGATCACAACAGAGATAAAGTTCTGGAATTATTTAGTATAGATGAAATATCATTAACGTACATAACCGAGAAATATGAAAGTATTATAAACTCAGATAACACTTGTAGCATACATGTTAGAAGGGGAGATTATCTAAATATAGATCTTTTTAATAAATTAGACATGACTTATTATAATAAGGGAATTGAAATAATAGGATCTGATAAGCATTTTATAATATTTTCAGATGATATAGAATGGTGTAAAACTAACTTTAAAAACATAAATGCTACATTCATAGAAGGCGAACAGGACCATATAGATCTATATTTAATGTCTTTATGTAAAAATAATATAATAGCAAACTCTTCATTTTCTTGGTGGGGAGCATATTTAAATATAAATAACAATAAAAAAATAATAGCACCGGCTAAGTGGTTTATGCACACAGTTTATAACGATGATATAGTTCCTAATAGCTGGATTAAAATATAATTTATGTGTAAATTATCAATTTGTATTCCGACAACTGAATTGAAATATTCGAATGGCGTTCTAATGGGACCATATATGTTAGGATTTTTATTAAAATCTATAGAGAAACAAACATTCAAAGATTATGAAATTATAATAGCTGATCATTCGACGAGTGATGTTATACTAAATGAATGTAAGAAATGGATGCATCTTAATTTAACATATTACAGGAATACCGAACATAGAGGAAGTGCGGCTGCAAACATTAATTTTGCAATAGGTAAGGCAAATGGAAAATATATTAAAACAATTTTACAGGATGATTATCTATATGGGGAAGATTCATTAAAATATCTTGTTGATAATATAGGAGATCATAAATGGATAGCTACAGGAACTTATCATTGCGATGAAAATGATACAGATAACCTATATAGGCCGCATTCTCCGCATTGGGGAGATCCTATAGAGGTTCTTGGCGGAGGAAATACTATAAGCGGACCTAGTGTACTTACATTTAAAAATGATGCTAATTATTTTGATATAGACCTATGTTGGCTTAATGATGTTGAATTCTACTATAGACTGTTTTTGAAATATGGTGAGCCTCTTCTGCTTCCAAATCCGGTAATAGTAACAAGATTAAGAGAAGAAGGGGTTTCTAATACATTAAACAATCAGATAAAGATAGAAGAAAGAAAATATGTGCTGGCTAAACATTCAATAAATGGAAATTCTACAAACATAGAAAATTATCCAGCCATGTCAAAACGTATATATAAACTAAAACTAAGAAAAAATGAAAAATCATAATATACCTTTATTCAAGGTTTATATGTCTGGTACCGCAGCGGAGGAATCTAGAAAGGTATTAGAATCAGGCTTTATAGGACAAGGACCTATAGTGGATAAATTTGAGAAAAATCTGAAAGAATTTTTTGGACATGATTACATAGCTACCACAAATTCTGCAACTTCTGCTGAGCATCTGGCATTACATTTACTTAAGAAACCATCTTCTAATGTAAAAGGATTTCATGGTGCTATGTTTTTTGATTCTGTTTGGCCAGGTTTAAATGATGGAGACGAAGTTCTAGCAACCCCATTGACATGTACTGCTACTAATTTTCCAATATTAGCAAACAATTTAAATATCAAATGGGTTGATATAGATCCAAAAACATTAAATATGGATTTGGATGATCTAAGTAGAAAAATAACGGAAAAAACTAAGATCATATTTTTAGTTCATTGGGGTGGATATCCAATGGATCTTGATAGGGTAAATGAAATACAATCAGAAGCTTTTAGAAACTTTGGATTCACACCAGCAGTTATTGAGGATTGCGCACATGCTTTAGGTAGTACCTTCAATAATAAGTTGATAGGTACGCACGGCAACATTTGCACATTTAGTTTTCAAGCAATTAAACATTTAACAAGTGTTGATGGTGGCGCACTATTGTTACCCCACAAAGAACTATATAAGAGGGCTAAGCTCTTAAGATGGTATGGTATAGATAGGGATAACGATAGAAAGGATTTTAGATGTGAAGCAGACATTCCAGAATGGGGTTTTAAGTTTCATATGAATGACTTTAATGCATCAGTAGGAAACGAAAATCTTAAGTCAGTACAACAATCTGTAATAAATATACATAAAAGTAACGGACAATATTATGATGAAGCTCTTAAGGGCGTTAAAGGTGTCACATTACTAGAAAGAGATCCAAGAATGGAATCATCATATTGGATTTATTCCATGTTAGTTGATGATAAGGACAAATTTACAGAACATATGAAAGGGTGCGGAATAGCAACAAGTCAGGTACACGAAAGAAATGATATACATTCATGTCTAGCCCAGTACAGAACTTCTTTACCTAATCTAGATAAGATCACAAATAGGCTAACTGCTATACCTGTTGGTTGGTGGGTTTCTGAAGAAGAAAGGGAGTATATAGTTGAATGTATTAAAAAAGGATGGTAAATGATATCTAAAGAAGAAGAAATATTCTTATTAAATTTAAAAGCTAATATAGATTACGAAATAGTATGTCTGGATATAGGTGCAAATAAGGGGTTTTATAGCTCTAGTTTATTAGATATTATAGGAGATAAAATACATAAATTATATTGCTTTGAACCTGTACCAGAAAACTTTAAAATATGTATAGATAAATTTGGTGATAATAAAAAGGTAGATTTATTTATGAATGCATGTTCTAATATCAAAAATAGATCTAAATTTTTTCAGGTAATATCAGATAATGAAAATAAAAATAAAATTGGGCTAGAGGGCTTATCAAGTCTAAATAATAGAGCTGTATTTAATGAGTTAAATGTGCGCGAAATTGAAGTTGATTGTGTAGTATTGAATGATGTATTAAATATTGAGATTAATAGAAAAATATTTACAAAAATAGACGTAGAGGGGTATGAATTAGAGGTATTAGAGGGGATGAGTAGCTTTTTTGAATCAGAACAAATACTCGCTATACAATTCGAATATGGTAATTGTATGTTAGAGAGAAACAAAGATCTAAATGACATACAAAAATTATTATCCATATATCCAAAATATCATATATGTGACTTTAATGAGCTTAATAATAAGCTTATACCAATAACAGAAGATAATATACATCAGTATATAAACAGCCCCTGGTCCAATTTATACATAACTAAAAAGAGTTATGTATAAAATAAATTATATAATACCTACATGGTCGGGAAATAGAAGGGTTCCTAATACTAATTATCTAAAAGATCATTTATTACAAATATCAAGTTTAGATAATAATTTATCTCAGATAACAATAGTTAAACCACTACATATTACAAATAACGAGTATTATAATATAGAAAGCATAATAGAAAAAATTGATTGTAAAATTGTCATATTAGATAAACCAGATAATACTGGGCAATCATACGGTCAGCTATTTTATGCATATGAGAAATATAAATATGATTTTAATTTCTATATCTTCGTAGAGGATGATTATTTACCGGCAATTGATAATTTCGATCAAATCTTAGTTAGTGAATATATCGAGCAAAATGTTGAGGGTTATTTATGCTCGCATGCAGGGATAACAACAGAATATCCGCGGGGAGGATGTAGTATATCAAATGGAATTATGAGTACTAAATATTTTGAAAGAGTATATAGCTTCTTTAATAATCCTATACAAACTCTAGCAGGTAGAGAAGGATATATGTGCCACCAGAATTTCGCAAATATGCTAAGAGATTCTAATTTAGAATTTAAAGATTTTGGATATAAATATAGGGTACCATATTATGGACATAAGATCATTGAATATGGAAGAACAGACACAGAGGAATCCTTAATTATTCCACACCAATTATATTCAAATGTATCAAAATAATATAGAAATTATAGATATGACATATTACGATCTACAATTTTTTGTGGACGTCAGAAATAAGTCTAGAGAATATCTACATAATAATACAGAATTCACATTGGCTAATGTAGTTAAATGGTTTAGCGAGACTAAGCCAAGCTTCTATATAATAAAACTAGACGACGTATCAATTGGATATTTCAGAACATCTAATTATAACACAGAAACTAATTCACTTTATATAGGATGTGATATTCACCCAGAATACAGAGGACTTGGACTTGCTTATAAAGCTTATATTAAATTTATAAAACAGCTAAGAGAATCTGGTATAGATTCTATACAACTAGAGGTGTTATCAACCAATACAAGGGCAATAAATTTATATAAAAAACTTGGTTTTGTTGATATTGGGATTTCTAATGAAAAAATTAAGAGGAATGATGCTATAATAGATAGTATTATAATGGAATTAAAAAATAAACCTTATTGATAGAATATGAGCAATCCGAAATATGATGTCCTAATCAAAAGTGGGCCAAAAGATTATCAGAAACTTAGACATGTAATAAATTCAATAAAATATTTAAACCCACAACCAAATAAGATATTTCTTATAAATCCAGATGGATTTAGACCAGATAAAACAGATTATGATGAAAAATTGAATATAATTAGAGATAGTGATGTTTTTCCTGGTTGTGATCGAAATAAATTAAAATATAGAAAAAATTGGATTTATGCAATGTTTATAGCTATGTTTCAGAATGTTACTGAGCAGGATTATTATTTGGATATACAAGCTGATAATTTTTTCGTAAATCCAATAGAGCTTTTTACTGATGGTAAACCAGCATTCTTCATATCACCACAGCACAATCACCATAATCCGGCATATTGGAAATATAGTAATATAATGTTTGGTTTAAATAATTCATTATATAATAATGAATCATTTATTATAGATTTTATGATGTATAATAAAAATATTACCCGTGAATTATTAAAGGATTATTCAAATTTCAATGATTTCTTTGATGCCTCTTGTAACATTATAAATAAAGAATTGTACCCTGCTGATCTAGAAATATATGGTAATTGGTGTACTAAACACCATCCAGATATGTATAATATAAAACGAAATATACAAACCATATTAAATGGAAAGCTATATCCTGAAAACTATAGCGACGAAGATATTGAGTTTATATTACAAAATTCTGATTTTAAAGACATAGCTTCTATATCTCTACATACTTGGGGTGATGATGATTTTATTGAAAATAATGGATATAGATAAAGGATCAGTCTTAAGATGAAAAAATTAGAGAAGATTGTACTATAATAGATAATAAATAAAAATAAAAATATAAAAATGAAGATTCTAGTAACTGGTTCTAATGGACTACTTGGATCCGCACTAAAGAAGACATTAGGTAATAATCATATCTACCATACAAGAGAGGATGCTAATCTACTTAATACAGCGAAGACCAATAAATATATAAAAAAATGTGTCGATGAGGGAGTAGATACAATAATACATGTTGCTGCAATAGTAGGCGGATTAAAGGCAAATATGACTCATGGTGATAGGTTTTTTTCAGATAATTATAAGTTGAATCATAATGTTCTTAATGCAGCTTTTGAAAATAAAGTTCCGAATCTCGTTAATGTATTATCAACTTGTATATTCCCAGCTACAGGGATATATCCATTGACTAAGGGACAGATAGATATTGGACCACCTCATGAATCAAATAAAGGATATGCACTAGCAAAAAGACTATCTGGCTACGAAACGAAAATATTGGGAAGAATGCTCAATGCAAATTGGTTTTCTGTCATTCCATCAAATCTCTATGGTCCAAACGATAACTTCAATTTAGATAATAGCCATTTGATCGCAGGTATGATTCACAGAGCATATTTAGCAAAAAAGAATAATGAAAAATTTCTTATATGGGGAGACGGAAGTCCAAGAAGACAATTTGTTTATGCAGAGGATCTTGCTAATCTTATATTATGGTCTATAAATGGTTGGAAATCTACAGAACATTGTATGATGATGGGGGAGGAAGAATACTCAGTAATGGATATAGCAAATATCATAAAAAATAGATTTGGTTTTAGTGCAGATGAAATATATTTTGATCCTAGTAAACCAGCAGGACAATTTAGAAGACCTGCAAGAACTGATATATGTGATTTTAAATTTAAAAAGATAGAGGACGGCCTACATGAAACAATAGACTGGTTTATAGAAAATTACGAAATAGCAAGAAAATGAAAAAAATAGAACTAGTACAGGATACTATAAATACAGATGATATAGACTTACTTATAAAGTGGTTATCAACATATCCGAGATTAACAAAAGGTCCTAAAACATTAGAATTTGAGAAGCTATGGTCAGAGTGGATCGGCACCAAATATTCTGTTTTTGTTAACTCAGGATCATCTGCAAATTTATTAATGATATACGCTCTTAAGTATGCTAATTTATTAAAGAATAATAAAATATGTATTCCGTCACTATGCTGGGCTACCGATTTAGCTCCTGTATTACAGTTAGATCTGGATCCACTATTAATAGACTGTAATCTAGAAAACCTATCAGTAGATATTGAACATCTTGAAGAGTTATTTATAAAGGAAAGTCCTGCTGCTTTGATGCTGGTTTCTGTATTAGGGCTATCACCAGATTTCGATTCTATAATAAAACTATGCGACAAATATGATGTATTGCTATTGGAAGACAATTGCGAATCACAAGGGTCTATGTATAATGGAAAACGTTTAGGCAACTTTGGTTTAATGTCATCATTTTCAACATATTTTGGACATACAATGAGTACAATCGAAGGTGGGATGATATGTACCAATGACGAAAAGCTATACAAGCTTCTTATACAATTAAGGAGTCATGGTTGGGATAGAGATCTAGATAAGAATGAGCAGAATATATTAAGAGACAAATGGGGTGGGAGCTCCTTCGATTCACTATATACATTTTATGTTCCTGGTTTTAATCTAAGAAGTACAGACCTACAAGCATTTATAGGCATAAATCAATTGAATAAAATAGATGAGAGCATAGCTAAAAGAAATGAAAATTTCTATAAATATAAAGAACTGCTATATCCAGATATGTGGTTCCCTAGAGAAGTAGATAATTCATTTACTGCAAATTTTGCTATTCCTATAATAGTCGATGATCCACTTAAAAGGGAATATCTATATAAGGAGCTCGCAGATAATAATATAGCATGTAGACCACTAATTTCTGGGTCTATGGGAACACAGCCTTTTTATATAGAAAGATACGGAAAGTTAATTCTACCTAATTGTTCTATTATAGATAGCAGAGGTTTATACGTACCAAATCATCCTATGCTTACTGATGATGATATAAATAGGATATGTAATATAATATTAAAGTATAAGAAATGAATAAAGCACTAATAACAGGAATTTCAGGGCAAGATGGAAGTTATCTTGCCGAATTTCTACTAGAAAAGGGATACGAGGTTCATGGAATATTAAGAAGAAATTCTGTCACAGAAAATCAAACAGTAAGAATAGATCACATTTTCGATAAATTGCATTTACATTATGGTGATTTAACTGATTTAGGATCTCTGATTAATATAATAGGTGATATAAATCCTGACGAGATCTATAATTTAGCATCGCAGTCGCACGTAAGAATATCATTTGATCTGCCAATTTACACAGCAAATGCAACAGGACTGGGTGTTTTAAATATATTAGAGGCAGCTAGAATAATAGATACAAGCATAAAAATATATCAAGCATCATCATCAGAGATGTTTGGCAATAATATAGATATTGACGGATACCAAAGGGAGAGTACTCCAATGGATCCTGTATCTCCATATGGATGTGCAAAGGTTTTTGGTTATAATATAGCAAAAAACTATAGAAATTCATATGGTATGTTTATATCTAACGGTATTTTATTTAACCACGAATCACCAAGAAGGGGAATAAATTTCGTCACAAACAAGGTTGTTAAAACAGCGGTAGAGATTAAGAAGGGATTAAAGGATTCTATATCACTAGGAAATCTTGATGCCACAAGGGATTGGGGTCATGCAAAGGATTACGTGGAAGCTATGTGGATGATGTTACAAGAACGAGAACCTGGTGATTTTGTATGCTCGACTGGTGTGTCGCATTCAGTTGGAGATCTAGTTAATTACGTGTTCAGTAAACTTGATCTTGATCCATCTAAATTTTTATTATCTGATGAAAGATTTCTAAGACCAGAGGAGTTAAAAAATTTAAAAGGAGATTCCACAAAGCTCCGTAAATTAACAGGATGGGAACCCAAATATTCTTTTGAATCTATGCTAGATGAAATGATCGAATATTGGATGGAGATTTTATAATAAGTATACGATTTTTTAGTTTCTCTATTTAGATATATAAGGAGAAAATAAATCGTATAAAATGAGAATATTAGATTTCAATGGATTTTCGCGTCTTTATGAAGCTGAAGAAGCAAATCTACTACCACAGACAGAAGCAATGCTATATCGCATATTAGGACTATATTTAGCTATATATGGAGAAATGGGTGCATTGACGTTTGGCAAATATCCAGATATAATCAGAGATATTAATAATATAATAAATTCGGATCCACTAAAAAGAGCTGAAAAGTTAAAAGATGCAGCAGGAAACATTTCTAGAGCTATAGATGATAAATTTATAGCAAAAGGTGTAAATACTGCATGGCTAAAGGCATCTGACAAAATAATAGAAGCATATAAAGCACTAATAGCACAATATGTAGATGATTCTTCTGTGACAGATGCTATTGACACGAAGGTAAAAGACGCATTAGAAAAGTATATACAGAATATAACAAAAGCAAAAAAAGATGCAGATGTTAAAATTGAAAAGGCAAAACCATATGAGAGCGAGGAATATGCTGAATCTGATGACATTAATGAGGGTCTATTTACAAGCAAGAAAGGTAGTGTAAGAGGTCTTATGTCACAATCAATTTCGATGAAAGCAGCTTTTAAAACATCAGTAGATAATTCTAGTGGTTCAATTAAAGGATCTATAGAAAATTGGTTAAAAGAAATAGATGGAATAATCAGTAAATTGGCAGAAATGTCTACATTGAAAAGAAAAGATATTAAAGATGTAACTCTAGATGAGATAGGAAATAATCTAGGTAAGATACAACTTGAATATAACAAGAAGATAGAGAGAGAAACTAGTGCAAACACAGCAAATAAAGAGGCAGGCATATTATATATAGAAGCCAGTGAAAATGGACAAAAAGCGTTAGACTTAACAGATAAAGTAAGGGAAGAACTATCTAAAAATACTGATTCACCTAAAGAAACTGAATCCAAAGGATCTGAATTTAAAATAGAGTCAGATATAGATCCTATTAAAACAGGATCATCTAAAGTAAATGAGGACGTAAAGAAATTACAAAGTATGATAATAGATAAATTCTCAGACTTTGAACCAGTGGCATCAACTGACCTATTTAAAAAGTTTAATAAATATGGTGATGATGGAAAATTCGGGAAAACTACAGAAGCTATGGTTTCAGCAATTAAAAGCGGATTTGGTCTTGAAAACAGTAGTAAAATTACACAGGAACTTATAGATGCTATAGCAGCAGAGGATTTGAAGAAGATATCAGAAGCTGATTCTTCATACTCAATCGATGCAATATATGAACAATTTGACATATCTAAATTTAAAGATGCTATCAATAGATTACTAGGAAAATCCAACAATTCTGGGGGAAGGAAGAGAGAGATTAAATCAGGTGGTGAAACACACAAGTTTGGAAAGGATATGTCTAATGAAGACATGGAAAGAATAAGAGAGCTAGTTCTTAAGGGTGGGGGATCAAAAATAAATGATTCACAAATAGTTGATAAAAAGAATGGCATAGGTGGTGATAATGCATTTGTAAGAGGAAAATATGTGAGATTTTTTACTGATGGTTCGTTTTGGAGAAACGGAACTAAGAAATTTGGAAAACTTGATCCATCTAGTATTAAAAGCCTTGAAAATCGTGTTACCGATGAATATGGCTACAAGGTTAGATTAAAATCCACTATGAATGATTATTATGGAAAATTGATTAGAAGAGTACACGAAAAGCTCACTAGAATTGATGCATCTACATCTTCAAGTGATATTAGGTTTCTAACCAAACATATACCAGAATTAACACAAAAGGAAGCAAAATCTTTAGCAATGTTATACAAGAAGGAAGAGAAAGAAGGTATAATGGAAACAGCCTCTAAAGAAATTGACAATGTATCTGGTCGTTATCCAGAACTAAAAGAAAAATTTGATGCATTTGTAGATAAGCATGAAAAATCATTGAGAAAATACGAGGATTCGGATTATCTTAAAAAATATGATAGTGAAAAAAAGAAATCTAGATAATGAGTAGAATACTTACATTTAATGAATTTAACGAACTCAACGAATCTGATAGTAAATTCTCTCCTATAGAAACATATAAAGCTGTTGCCCTTGGGGTATCAAGAGCTTATAACCTTATGTGGAGTTTATTAATGACCGCAGATCCTGTTGATAAAAGACCCGATGAATTTGGGCAAGCTCTTAAGAAATCTATTTCATATGATAATAAATGGAATACTATAAATAACTCAGCAAAAGATGTTCAGAAGGATCTAATTAAATTCGCTGGTATATTAAAGAATCCAAAATTTAATATAGGTGAACTTTCAAAAAATATAATAGAGGCACTTAGTAACTTTAAAATTGCTTCTGATATATTAGTAGATGAATTAGCTGATGTTGAAATCAAGAAGAGGGTCTCTCTAATAGACCTTGCATTTTCAGCTACATCTAATAGTCTAACCGAGTCATTATTAGTTGAAAAAGATGGCCAATGGGTACCAAATGAATCTGATGTATTGAATTATATTAATGCGATAAGTTCTGAAATTGTAGCATTAAGAAGTTTAGGAAATTCTATTATAGAATTATATCCAAAATCTAAGTCATATATGCAAAATGTGATAGACATATATTTGAATCCTATTGCAGATAAGGTTAGTGAGATTTTAAACAAACCGTTACCAACTTCAGAATTGAAGCTTTCAAAAAGTGTAAAAAGGTCATATCATAATAGAGGATTGAAAATAGAGGGCTTAGTTGATAAAAGAAATGTTGATTCCTACGAAAAACTTGATAAGCTAAGAACCGAATTGGCTTCTGTCACTATAAAGATAAGAAAAGGAATAAGAAATGTAGTTAAGGGACTTGGGGGAGAAAAAGATGCTACACTACATATAGAAGCTGGAAACAGAATGCTTGATCTAGTAGAAAAGGAAATATCACAAAAAGAAAGATTAGAGGATCTTGAAAGAAGATCAGAACTAATGATTCCGATTGGACATGATGAGAAGTTTCAAGATAAGGATCAAGAGAAATCAGCAGATAGACAAGAACCTTTAGTTGATCCAGAAGAGCTAAGAAAATTCTTACGTAGAAAATATTCTTAAATAATTTCGTTAGGGATGAAACATTTCATCCCGTAGGGATCTAAAAGAATTACTTGTTATTCCTGGAGACTGAACCTATTACTAACTTAGAGCCTCCTGACCCAACTTAAATTCTTAAGGCAAAACCCTAGCTTTTAATTATCTTAACCCCAATTTTTATTATATAGATTTACATAAACGTATATCAGAGCCAATTTATTCTAACTATAAAGATCAGGGAAACACTTTGCTATTAATGCAGTATGATATAAAAATATCAATATAATATGGCAAAAACAGCAAAAAAAGAAATAGCAGATTTCTCCTTTGGTGAGCTTGATAAACAGCTATCTAAAATTAAGGGATTTGAGACAGGCTCTATAATGACTACTAACACATTTAGTGAAGTCGATGAATGGATACCAACAGGAAACTATTTATTAAATGCACAATTATCTGGATCCCTATTTGGTGGGATAGCTAATTCAAGATCACTTGGATTGATGGGTGATCCCGGTACTGGTAAGACCTTTCTTTGTTTAAATATAGCAAGAGAAGCTCAAAAAATGGGGTATAATATAATTTACTGTGATACCGAAGGAGCTGTAGATAAGAACACAATGCTAAAATTCGGAATCGATCCAGATAGGCTACGTTATCAACCAACAAAGACTGTAACAATATTCATGACATTTGTTGCAAATCTTCTAGAAATGTTAGCTAAAGCTAGAGCAGAGGGAAAGACACCAAAAATAATGCTATTTGTAGACTCACTAGGAATGCTTAGTACCGATAAGGAATTAAAGGATGCATTAGAAGGTAAAAACGCAGCTGATATGGGTGGAAAGGCAAAAGAATTAAGAAAGCTTTTCCGTGTAATTACCTTGGACTTGACTGCAGCTAAGCTACCCCTGATATGTACGAATCACGTATATACTGGTGGTGGTGCATTCATACCATCAAAGGAAAGTTCTGGTGGTGATGGACCAATATTTGCAATGTCAGTGGTTTCTTTTTTATCTATAGCACAACTAAAAGAAGGTAACAGCACAACAAAAACTGGTGTAGTTGTAACATCTAATTTAAAGAAAAGTAGATTCACTATACCTGAACAGGTTAAGTTTCATATATCATTTGCAAATGGTATGAATCCATATGTAGGATTAGAGAATTTCGTTTCATGGGAAGTGTGTGGAATTGAGAAAGGAAAATTCGAAGAGAAAAAAGTAGGTAATGAAAAGGTTCTTGAATTTGTTTCTAGTGCAAGTCCTCAAGCAAGATGGGCGATAAAACACTTACAGAAAACAGTTACATCATCCCAATTATTTACTGCTGAGATATTTACAGAAGATGTATTAAAGCAACTTGATGAAAAAGTAATCAAAGAATTCTTCGTATTGCCTGCAATGGGAACTAATGAAGAAATAGTAAATGCATTAGAAGGTGAATTAAAAGACGATAGTGATGAATAATGATAAGGTAAAATTTAAGTATCTTATGAACCTTTGGAAATCCTTACCTGATTATCCAACAGAAGAAGATATTATATACGAGCTTTCCTCATATATGGTAAAGGACGGAAGATCTAGTGGTGAGTTCACAACGCAAACATTTAATTCAGTATTTGGTAGAGGCTGGATGGAAACTAAACATGCTGAGGTCATACAAAATATGCTTGATTCAGGAATCTTTATAGAATCAGAGAATTCTAAACCTGATAGAATCAAGTATATTTTAAACGAAACACCAATTTATTCAAAATAATATGGATTTAACAAATTCTGAAAATATAATATTAAGATATGCACTGGAGAATTCGATTTACATGGACACCTGTAAATCTGATTATTTTAATAATAAAGGATTCCAGGAGATATTCAAATTAAGTAAAAGATTCTGGGATAAATATAACGAAGCTCCATCATCTCTTCAATTGAAAGAAGGTGTGAAAATGGAGAATCTTGCGGGAAGCATAACAGATGGCGAAATAGATGCTGTATACGGAGTAGAATTAACTAAATATCAAGCAGACTGGCTTGCAGAAACTACAGAGCTCTTCATAGAATACAAGAACCTGATTTCAAGTGCATCAGACGGCATTAAATATATTCAGTCCACTCCAGTAACATCTGAAAATATCAAGCATGTTATAGATACATTTAAGAATATCGTAGTCGAACGCAATAGTCTCGATTTCGATTTTAATTGTGGACTTGACTTCTTTAATCCAGAGAGTCATAAGCAATTAACATTTAATACATTTTCATCAGGCTATAATTTCATAGATACCGTTTTGGGTGGAGGATTTAGTGCTAAATCCTTATATGTATTTATGGGAATGCCTAAAGTTGGAAAGACTCTATGGCTTGGTAATCTAGCTGCAGAAGCAGTTAAGAATGGACATAATGTTGCCGTTATATCATTAGAGATGGTAGACAGAAAATATGTAAAGAGAATGGGTTCTAATTTATTAGGCATACCTATCAATGAATATAAAAATACAGCAGAAGATAACGAGTTAATGAAGAAAAAGATTTCATCATTAACCTATTCAAATCTCAGAGTTCCTGGTAGCCTATTCATACAGGAATTTCCTACATCGCAAGCTTCTGTTTTAGATATAGAGAGATATCTAAAAAAGACTGAGGAATCACTAGGAATAAAATTTAAGATAGTAGTAATTGACTATATCAATATAATAAAGAATTGGAGAAATCCAAATTCTGAAAATACCTATATGAAGATAAAGCAAATAGCGGAGGATATGAGAGGTATGGCAATGTCAAATTCATGGGCTGTATTAACAGCAACACAAACTAAGCAAAATGATTTTGATTCTACTGATCTAAGTATTAGCTCTGCTGCAGAATCATCAGGACTTGTTGCAACAGTTGATGGATTATTTGGAATTATACAGGATCCACTGATGTATGCAAACAAAGAATATAAACTTAAAATGATCGCAAATAGAGATGATGGATATAAAAATGCATATAAGCTATTTGCTGTTGATTATTCATACATGCGCATTAGAGAATCTGATGTTCCCATGCACACAGAAGGCTAAAAATAAGAAAACGTAATGGTAGAGGAAAAACCTATTATAAAACCGCAGCTTGGAGATAAAATCTTCGGAGCTCATAACAACCCTACTCAAAATAATGACTATGGTGATTCTTTTGGTGTAGATACAAGTCATCAAATTATAGAAGGAAGCTATGATGAGGAAGCATATTTACATCATAAAAAACTAGAGGAAACAGTTTTTCTTGCGTTTCAGTCATCCAGGTGGTATCCTCTTTCATATAAAAAGAAAATACCAAAGGATCTAATTCCCCATTTATTTCAGGATATCTTGGAAAAATTAGAAGATGTAGAATTTGGCTTTTCTGAGAAGTTTGTGGTTATATGTGATTTCATACAAGTTAAATATGATAAAGCATATGAACTGGTTCCAGTTAGATATAAGGAGCTAATCATTAATGAGCTTGATGACAAATATGGCGTTCTTTCGAAGAGAAAGATTAAAAGATTATTTTAAATTAAATAAAAATGACCGAAGATTTTAATAAAATAAAAAGAATATGGTTCATAACAGATACCCACTTTGGTGTTAGAAATAACTCTAATGAATGGATAGATCTTATGCAATCGTATTTCGATGATTGGTTTATTCCCTTAGTTAAGAAAAATTATAAGGATGGAGATATACTAGTCCATCTAGGTGATGTATATGATTCAAGACAAAGCATAAATCTAAAAGTATTGAATTATAGTATAGATATTTTCGAAAAGTTGTCAGACATATTCAAGAAAGGTATTTATATTATGGCGGGAAACCATGATCTGTGGGGAAAAACATCAAATGAAATTAACTCACTAAAAGCATTAAAGTGGATTCCTGGAGTTAGAATAATAGAAGAGCCTGCAACTTTTACGTTTTCTGGTAAATCTTTTTTCTTTATGCCATGGCGTAAAGATCACCAAGCAGAAAGCGAATGCTTAAATTCTGCTAAACCACATGACTTTCTGTTATGCCACAGTGATATTAGAGGCTTAAAATTCAATAGATATGTCAATATAGAGAAGGGAATAGATCAGAAGGAGCTTAAAAAATTCAAAAGAGTATTTTCTGGTCACATCCATTATGCACAAGATAATGGATTAGTACGCTTATTTGGATCTCCCTACGAATTAACTAGATCCGACATGGGAAATAAAAAAGGTATTATGCTACTTGATATAGAGGCTAATGATGAAATGTTTTTTGAGAATAAGCATTCACCAAGATTTCTTAAAATTGATTTTAATAGAGTGCTCGAATCAACACCAGAAGAAGCAAATAGAATATTAGCGAATGATTTTGTTGATATTACTATAGATCCTAGAATGGCTTTAAAAGCTCCACTTAGTATATTTACTGATACCGTAACTACTCCAAGAGGAATTTTCTTCCATCCTCATGATCCCAATCAGGCAGGTCTTATTGTGCATGATATAGAAAATAACGAAAATAATAAATTTTCAGTTTTAGATTTCATAGAGACCTATGTCTCTGCTATGGAATTAGATGATGAAACTAAATCGAAATTAGTAAAGAGTATCAATAAATTATATTCATTAGCTACCGCAGGTCCAGAAAAAAAATAAATAATGAGAATAGTAAAAATAGAATGGAGAAATTTTACCTCCTATGGAAACAGAACACATGAATTAGATATCTCTGGAGATACCAAGTTATTTCAGGTAATAGGCGAAAATGGTGCTGGTAAAACATCAATTTCTCAAGTTGTCATGTTCTGCCTTTATGGTAAGGTTGAAGGTAAAAAATTAAAGGATCTTCCCAATAGAATAAATGGAAATGCGTGGACCAGAATTACTTTAGATAATTATGGATCTAAAATTCAGATCGAAAGAGGATTGAACCCTAATATATTTACTCTTGAGATAGATGGAATACCATATGATAAGGCAGGAAATGTGCAGATACAGGAATATCTTACTGATGATATTTTAGGTATTCCGTACCATGTTTTCAGCAACACCATATTGCTGTCAATTAATGATTTCAAATCATTCGTTAAAATGACTCCACAGGATAAAAGATCTATCGTGGATAAGATATTTGGTTTTGATATCATAAATCAGATGAGGGAAATACTCAAGTCAGAGATACGTAAAATTAAGGAGAATATTAATAGATTAGATGGTAGAATTTCATCTCTTGATTCGTCAATAAGAAGTTCTTTACAAGAAATGGAATTGTTAAGTATTGAATTAGAAAAAAAATCGGGTGAGAAAATAATAGAATTAAACGAATCACTAGCTACGTTTAATAAGCTATCTGCTCTACATAACGGATTAATTGCTTCCCAAAAAAAGGAAGAGGACGATTTATACCATCAATCAGTAGCAGCAAATAGATCTCTTATAGAAACCAGAACATCAATAAGCGAACTTGACAAAAAACTTCATCTATTTGATAATGATAAATGTCCTTTATGTGAAGCAGATTTACATAGCGATTTTCATAGTAAACTCAAGGACATCATGATCGGTGAAAGAGCTACATTAGAATCAAAAGTAAGTGAACTGTCTGAAAGTACAGCAGCTTTTAAAACACTCGAGGATAATCTTAGAAAAAATAAAACAGAGCTTAATGATAAGGGAATAAAAATACAGACTCGAATTAGGTCTATCATGGAGGAGATAAAAAATAATGCTGTTAATACTGATTCTAAAGTACAGACAGAAGCCCTGCAAAGAATAGTAGATAACCTTGGATCTGATCATACAAAAAGCATATCTGAAAAGATAAAAACCGAGGAAAGACATAATTGGATAAAAACAATGGACGATGTTCTTGGTGAGAAAGGTGTGAAGCAAATGGCAATAAAAACAATATTGCCAGCTTTAAATTCAGAAATTCTAGATCTGCTTAGAAAGATGAACCTTCCATATCAGGTTATTTTTGATGAAGAATTTAATGCTAGTATTTTTCATATGGGAATAGAGATTCCATCTCAGACCTTAAGTACAGGAGAAATGAAAAAGGTTGACTTTATAGTTCTTGTATCTATAATAAAATTAATGAAAATGAAGTTTAATAATATAAATATATTATTCTTAGATGAATTATTCAGCTCAGTAGATCCAAACGGAGTATATTCAATACTAGAAATACTAAAAGATATTTCAGCAGAAATGGGTTTAAATATATTTGTTATTAGTCCAATCACGATGCAACATGAGATGTTTGATGTAAAGTTAGAGATAAAAAAAGTCAATAACTTCTCTACTATAGATACAGATCTTATGTAATTTATAAATCCTTCTAATCAGATATATAGAATAAATCTATAATCTGAAGTGAAACCATTAAGCAGACAAAACTACAAGAAAAATGCTAGAGTAGCCCTAGATAAACTAGGACTTAAAGGAGTTTCGTCTTTAATCATACAAGATGGAACTGCTGGTGCTGGAGTAATAGGGCTTGGTAAACTGCTTCCATTTCCAGTGAATGTACAGGAATATACTTCCAATCTCAATTCAGTAAATAAACAGACTATAAGTAATGAATCTGTTAAAACTTATTCATATTTTTTTGTTAGGTATGAGAATCAGTATTTACCAAAAGGAGATGAGGTTTTATATTCTTTTTCTGTAATAAAAACACTTAGTCCTGTATCAGTTAATAAATTCTCGTCCATGATAGCTATCAAAGATAATAATATTACAGGATTAACTGAGGCAGAATATCTAATAAATTCATTTCCGCATCCAATCTACATAAACCAAAAGAAGGAGCTATTGTCATTTAGATATTCTGAAATATCCTATCTAGAGCAAACAACCCCAGGTAGACTTGATGATGTTCCTTTAGGTTATCCTGCTTTTAATTATAATAAATCTGCAATCAGAACTCAGAAAGGAATGCTACCTCAACCACCTTATCCAAATTTTCAGACTGATGAGGGATATACAGGAGGCACAGCTTTTTCAGTAGGTGGAACTGCAGGATTCGTAGATACTTCCCTCACAATACCAAGTATATTGAGACCTGTTAGCTGGTCATGGGATTTTGGAGGAACCTCAGCATCTCCTACAGGAAGCACAGCACAAAACCCTACAGTAACATTCAATGCTATTGGTGAGTATACTGTTACCCTAACCGCAAGCAATGCAAATGGTTCACAATCAATAATAAAAACAAACTTTATAACAGTAACTTAATATGTCAGGATTTTTAGAAAAATATAATACAGATGAGGTATTCCTAAGAAATATAATAGTAGGACTACTAAGAAATATGAACGAGAAGTTGACTTATCTACAAACAAATGATAAGCAAGAGATACTGGAAGTATTCGTTCCTTTTTTATATTCAATGTCTGGTGATGAATCATTTTTAAAGGATTTCTATCTAGATTACTTTGATTGTGATAATAATAGTCAGTTCGCAGACGGAAACTATGATGTCGTTCCAAGGGGAATAGTAAATCTAGATAATGTAAATATAGATCAGACTGCATTAACAAATGGGTTTGTACGGACTACATATAATGTTGAAAGTCTTGATGGACAGATGAAAGCACTATCAGCATATACTAATAATATTCCATTAATACTTACTTTTTCTGTTACGCTTCGCGCGGATACGCTATTGGATACATTTAAGTTATTCCAATCTGCTATAAAAACATTCTATAAGGTATTCTCATATAGTGTTGAGTTTGAAGGAATGGCTATACCAGTACAGGTCGGATTTCCAGAGGATTATCAAAATGATAAACAGCTAGAATTCTCGTACGGCTCTACACAAAAGCATATAGAAACTAAGTTCACTGTTATTGCAGAGACGTATTTTCCACAGAAAGATCTACAAACAGAGAGGTTTAGAGGTAATCTGATGCAAGCTGGAATTAGAGTACAAACCAAAATAGACGATATTAGTAATAATATAGATAAATCTATGTTTTAATAGAATCTTTTCCTCTTTTATTTTTTAGTTAGTTTTTAATTTTCATTTATGAATATATAGGTTAAAGAACTCTTGTATTCTGAATTATGGCTAACAATCTTCCCAATTTTCCCCTGATAACTCCGGGTTTAAGCGTAAATATTATAGATGGATCTGATAGTAGAACATTAGATCAACTCTATATGGTTGGAACAACGAATAATTATGTTGCAAAAGTTGCCAATAGAGAAGTCCAGAACTACTCATCATATGGGAATTTTTGGGCAAAACAGGTTGGTGGTAGTAGCCAGACAAGAGATATTTTAGATGGTGGAGATTCTGCTAGTGGTACCGCTCAATTTGAGGGTCCTGTTATTGGAGGAGAGTTTCCAATAAATCCATCAAGATTAAATAAGACTTAATAAAAAAAAACATTAAATTAAATGGCTTTTAGAATTCAAATAAGAAGAGATACTTCTTCAAAATGGTCCATAAATAACCCAGTATTACTTCAAGGAGAATTGGGATTTGAAACAGATACAGATGTTTTAAAAATCGGTGATGGTGTAAATCCTTGGAATGACCTAGGAGCTCTTGTAACTGGAACCGGAGTGTTGCCGTTAAATGTATTTTCAGGCGATCTAACAAATGAAATAGTACACGGAGCTACTGGTATATTATTCAATGGAACAGGAATCACTGGTTCAGGAACAAGTGGGATAGCAACCATAACAATTACAGGTGGAGATGGAAGCTCTACATCAGGAACTAGTGGGATATCAGGAAACCCAGTAGCAGTATTTGATGAAGGTACAACCAAAACAACAGGAGCAACAGGAATTAATTTCACTGGACTAGGTGTTACTGTTATTAACGATGGAGATTTTGCTACTGTTACAATACCAGGTGCTACTTCAGGAAATACCAAAGTTTATGGCTTTAAATTTAATTATGGTGGAGGAAATGCAACAGGATTAGGTTCTAGAGAACCCATAGATATATCAACTGTTACACAAATTACCTCTTCACCGTTTGTTAGTACTTCTGCAACAGTAACTATCCCAGGAGGTCTTGGTGATAATCTAATCAATTTTACTTTTGGTAGCGAGACTTCGCCTTTCGTTAATGCCTATATTATGTCATACGATGCTACCAATGACCGGTATTTATGGGGTGATATAGATTCTTTACAAAGAGATTTATTGGCTCCCGATTATGAGCACAGAATAACAGGTTTAACTCTAAGTTCTAGCGGAACAGCAGTCTCTGGTAACTATTATTCAGATACTAATATTTTGACATCATTTTCGAGTGCAAGCTTCCAGATTTTACTTTCACAAGCTCAAACAGGAGCTGTTAATCTATCTCTCGGAGCTGGTAAATATTTATTTGCTCATGGCTATATCTTCTTTGTTTTCCCTGTTTAAAAAAGCATATAATTTAAAAATAAATAGAAAAAATATTGAATATAAATGGCTATATCATACAATCCAGCTTCTCCCGTTTTATTATTATCTGGTAAGATATCTGCTATAGCAGGTCTTAATCTCTATGGGGTTTCCGATGGCTCCGGTTTAGAAAATATATATGAAACATATAATGCTACTATAGAATCCATCGATTCACAAACGATTGGTGACGAGAGCACAAGAACTGGAGCAGGAAGACAATATAATGGTTTAGATGTAAAGGTAGGCAGCTTTATAGCCCAATTAAATCTAAATGGTAAGGGATATAGGATCCTTAGAATTGAAAGCATAATCAGCAAGAATATTTCTGAAATAAGTGTGGTTCTTAAGGATGTAGATATGATTGTTGCCAGAACATCTGGTATAAGAGGAAATGCTCCCTTTTTAAATTCTACTGTTATAATATTTGAGGTAAGTGTAGACGGAAAGCCTATTATATATGGCCCATTACTAGGTTCCATTGACAATATACCTATTCCTGTCAATGTTTATGCTAATATCATTGGATATTTTTCTATTTATACACCATTTTATCAAAGAAGATTCTTTCAGGATCCTGCACCGTCTTTTGAACTAGGCGATCTTGTTACTGTAACAGGCAGCGGAGAGTGGGTAAAAATATCAGATAATACCCAAATTATTACAGGTGCAGTATCTGCTATTAGTACTGATCCTAGAACATTTTACATAAGACCTATAAATAAGATAATAGATAGTTTTGAATATCCAGCTGGTATTACTGCAGGTTCACCAACTTCTATATGGTATATTGATTCTATCAATCCTGGTGGAATTACAATAACAGAATCAATTGGAGCTAAAAGAGCTTATTACCAATTAACAAATTCAGAGCCAACAACTATAATAGGCACATCTGACTTTATAATGTCTAGTGGGCAAGATCTTTATATAAATGGAATATTAGCTGCCACAGGAGGAAGTACAGGAGCTACACAGGGTTCTATTATAAATCAAATAAATTTAACATCAGCTCAACACCATACAACTGCTATTGAATATTCTTCAACAGCAACAGATCAAACGAGTGCGAGCAATCTTGCATTCACACAAGGACCTGCAGTCCCAATTACATCTCCGCCTATACAAATAGGAATCTCTGATGGAATAAATTTTACTAATGTTATATTTGGTGCAACAGGTGCAACTGGTAACATTAATATATTATTAGGAGAAACTGGTAGTGCTAATGCTTTTGCTATGCAGAATACATCTTTTGTAGGGGGCACTGGTGCAGTTTCTATAATAAACGAAGCTTTGGTTTCTGCTGGCGTGAACGCAACAGCTTCAGCTTTAACCACACATTCCGGATCAGCTAATTACTTATCAGATATAAAAATAGAAGCCAATAATCCAGGTGACATTATTTCGATAATTAATATACATGGTGGCTTTGGACAAGGCTTCGCTGCTTATAGTGGCATATCAATGAGTGGTTTGATCACTCCGATATCGCCGGAAGTCTCAAATGTCATGAAATTAACAAGATCTGATGGAGGTGAGATTTTATTAACTGGCAGTGCTCTAACTTTAAATGCTAATGGCTATACAAGTTCTTCTAATGGAAATCCACCACTATTACTTGTATTAGATCCGGATGGATCTGGTGGTAGTGATATATCTATAATTGGACCAACAGGTTTTGTACATACTACAGGTTTAACTGGAATGCAATTTTTGGGTGATAGTGTATCCATGGGAGGAACTGGAGATTTTGTTACTGTAAGCATTTCTGGATCAGGAGCGACAGGTGCAACTGGTGCAACAGGTTCATCAGGATCTTCAGGAGTATCAGGATCTTCAGGTTCATCAGGATCTTCAGGAGAATCAGGAACTTCAGGTTCATCAGGATCTTCAGGAATATCAGGAACTTCAGGTTCATCAGGTTCATCAGGTTCATCAGGATCTTCAGGAACTTCAGGAGTATCAGGAACTTCAGGTTCAAGTGGTTCATCAGGTTCTAGCGGATCTAGCGGTTCATCAGGAACTTCAGGTTCATCAGGAACTTCAGGTTCATCAGGATCTTCAGGTTCTTCAGGAACTTCAGGTTCAAGTGGTTCATCAGGTTCTAGCGGATCTAACGGTTCATCAGGAACTTCAGGAACTTCAGGTTCAAGCGGTTCATCAGGTTCTAGTGGATCTAGTGGTTCATCAGGAACTTCAGGCATAGATGGTTCATCAGGAACTTCAGGTTCATCAGGAACTTCAGGTTCATCAGGAACTTCAGGTTCATCAGGAACTTCAGGTTCAAGTGGTTCATCAGGAACTTCAGGCATAGATGGTTCATC
>ERZ889078.177-NODE-177-length-56025-cov-13.481365_pt1 | contig 56025 bp, 104 predicted proteins | sample MGYA00521266_ERZ889078 | MGnify/ENA primary metagenome ERZ889078 (study PRJEB32303, sample SAMEA104408618) | aquatic metagenome | biome: Brackish water; feature: Pelagic; material: water | place: Baltic Sea | collected 2014-06-16T06:34:00 | depth 76,534 m ... | reverse complement strand
TTTCTTGAGCTTCTTTTGCTTCTAAATTAGCTCTTTCTTGAGCTTCTTTTGCTTCTAAATTAGCTCTTTCTTGAGCTTCTTTTGCTTCATCAGCCTCATCAAGTGCATTATCTACTGCATCAGTTTCATCTTCACCATTATTGTCAATAACAAAATTTAATTTTTTCAACATTGCAATATAATCTTCTGATAATTCATCTTTAGGAATTTTAGCTCCAGCTAAATATTCTTGACCATTATCTCCCTCACTAGAAATAAACTTTTTCATCACTTTATACATGTATTCTCCTTGTTTTAATAACAGAGGATTGTAAAACATTATTGGGTTTTTATTTTAGATGTATGAGGTTTAGGAGGTTAAACTCTAGCTTAAGCTAGAGTTTAAAGGATTGATAGAAAATAGGGATTAACCTACTTTTATGATTGCAAGAACTTGAGATGAATTAACTAATGCACCTACTTGTTCAAATACTGACCAACCGATTTTTCTTTCAGCTGGAACATCTGCTGGGATAACAGTAAGTTCGATAGCTTCAACGAAAATACCAAAATATTCAACTTCAGAAGTGAAATAAATTTCATCTTTAGGAACAACAGCTGATGTATGGATAACAGAACCGAAGATATCTCCCATTTGACCAGTTTTTAACAACTCGCTAGTAGTTGCTGGTTCAAAATAATCTTTACCAATTTTTCTCATAGTTTTCATGTGTCTTGGGTTCATAAAAATGTTTGCACATCTAACATTACCATGACTTTCAATTTGACCCATAGCTTCTGAGAAGTGATCAATTGTCATTAGTGCTTCAGCAACAACAACTGGGGTATTAACAGCATCAGCTTTATTAGCTATTGTTGAAAATAGGCTAAAAATCATTTCATCTTCTTCTCTAAATAATTCTGATTTAGATTTAACTTGAACACGATTTTCAACATCATATTTACGAGCTTTAATCTGTGTCATTGGAATTGTTGGATTAGTAGCGATTTCTCTAAGTGGAACGAAAACTCTATCTCCCTTAACAACTTCAATAGGATCTTGACCCTCTTCACCAACAGTATATGCTTTAAACTCAGGGTCTTTATCATAATACGGTAATGCACCATCAGCAAGTTGATCAATCATAAATGCTCTACGACCTACAGACTCATAATCACGATACTTTCTTAGTGGTTCAACTAGACTTGCCGCAATTTCTTGACGACCCTCAGGTGTTTTAATAAGACCTGCAACGATTTTTTGTTTTTCAGCTTTAGTTAATCTCATAATTTTCCCTTTTTACACAAATCTAACTGTAAGTGACTTGTCACTAGCAGAGTTTGCTGTTCTTGCATAACCAAATACAATAGCAGTTGCTACATCAGTAGGTACTTTAGAAAGCATTCCACCCTTAGCATACAGTTTGTCACCAACAACAATATTACTTTCAACAACTTGATCAGTAATAACTACACCACCGCCAGTAAGAATAGTAACGATCCCACTTGCAAGAGCTGGAATGTTTTCAAATTCATAACCTGAAGCATCATTAACAATGAAACCTTCAACAAAATCTGTATCTTCAGCTAACTGAACACTACCAGAAGCATCTAAAGTAACAACTCTACCACCTACAAGACTACGAACATAATCACTGTTTCTATCAACAGTAACATCACCAATTAAACCAGTTTGGTCCAACTTTACAGTAGAATCAGTTCCACCATAAGAATTTATAATTTTAAGCATATCAATACTCCCTTATTTGTTTATGAAATCGAATAGACCAGTTGTACCAGCATCATTCGTTTTTTTAATTTTTGAAACAAGTTTCTTTATCTTTTTTACAGAAGCAGAACTCTTTTTTGAACCCTCAAATAATACATCACCATCTTCTTCTTCAAATTCCATTTCTTCTTCAGGCTCTTCAGCTTCAAATTCTATTTCATCTTCAGTTTCATCTTCAATGATTTCTTCGATTGTTTCTTCCATCTCAGCTTCAGTTTCAGTAATTTCTACTTCATCTTCAACTACATCAGGTACAACAACTTCGGCTGGAGTTTCAACAACTTCCTCAGTAGGTACAACCTCTTCACTAACTTCAACATCTTCAACACCTAAATCTTCAAGAATATCTTCAGAACTAATATCCGAATAATCTTCTTCATCATCGAGTGACTCAGCAACTTGCTTTATTAAATCTAATCTAGTAGCTATACTAGTGATACTTGAAACAGATGCTTCAAAATTATCATCTCTAGATGCTTTAATAAACATTTGTTTAGTTGAAGCTAAAGTTTTAACAGCTTTATAGATTTTTTGAATTTCAACTATATTAGCATCAATTTGTTTAATAGCATCAGCTTTAGACATTGTACCGTCTAAAATACCAGCAATTAAAACTTTAGATGAACTATCTAGTTTAGAAACAAAAGCACTAATTTTTTTAGCAGTATTTTTTCTCATCATTACCAATCCTTTGTAAATTTAAGGATTGTTAATAAAACATAATTATTGTATTGTTTTAGTGGATTATATGTAGGCTGTATTTTTTGAGGATTTTGTTGGTTATATTTATATTTCTATTATATTCTGATATTACTTTGGTATTATCATTAGTATCAACAATTAAAACCTTTATATTTCCAGAACCAATATTATCTAACTCTAATTTAAACTCTTCTAACATTGGATTGTCACTATCAATTGCTAAAATTCTAGTATACACTTTATAGTTAATTAATCCTTTTATCGTATATCTAGACATTCTATTATTATCTATAAATTTACCGACATTTGATAGCATAAGTTTTATTTGATCCGCACCTACTGATTGTACTGGAAAATTAATAGCTAGTCTTTTATTATAGTTTATTAATTTATTATTTGGTTTTCCACCATGCTTATCTGGTGCACCATCAATATCTGGTAAAAATCTAGTTCTATTGAAACTAGTTTTTGTAGTTCCATTAGTTTTAGTGTTATTGATTATCGCCTTTACTGAGTTAGAGAATGTTGCAACTCCTTTATACCATCTATCTGCATGAAGTTGTGCTTCATCTGGTGTAATACCTAAATCTGCATGAATTGTATATCCAGCCGCACCTTGAGAAGATTGGTATAATAAAGATAGTCCAATTACCTTACCTACCTTTCTTAATAATTTAGCTTCTTTTTTGTCTTCTTTAACAGAAGATCTAGCTAGAGCATCATACTTTGGAAATACTGCATTAGTATTAACACCATGCCAGTCTGAGCTTACTTCATCTATATTAAACTCTTCTGTTGAAATTCTATTAATTATTCTATCAAAAATTACCTTATCCATAAATTACCTTTAAATTCCATATTTAGATTTTATATCTTCAATTGTTGGAGAAAGTTTTCTACCATATTCCCACATTTCGTTATTTACTATCACGAATAATGTCATTTCCCCATCTGGTAACTCATTAATCTTTTGTAAAAATTCTATAATATTATCATCATCTACTTTTATGTATATATCTCTAACTTCAGGGTATATTTCATCATCATTATTATAAAAATCATCATCGAAAGTTTCATTGATATAAAGAGTGTTATCTTCTTCAGGTTCAACTTCTATTTTTTCGTTATCCTGCATTATTGCAGATTTCCCATGATCGATAGACATCTCTTTTTTAGTTTCAACTATAACTTTTTTCGTATTATCAAATTTTTTCATTTGATATTCATATTGTGAAAATGAGTTTGATGCTGTGAATGATGAATATTTGTCATATTCTAAATCAAATACAAATCTAACAAACTTGTATCCTATTTTATCAAACACTTTAATTACCTCAGATATTCTAGCTACTTTTGTCATAATTGGCTTCATTAAGAAAGTATCACATATATAATCCACTTCATCATGAATTACCATAAATGGCATTAAATAATCTTGGTGTACTTCTAATTTAAAATCTTTGATTGTTTTATCTGTGTCTATAAACATATAAATTCCTTATGTTATTATATAAATGTTACTCTTGTATCCACTTAATCGTTTTCATATAATTTGCTAATACTACAAAATTATCATAATTATAAGTGGTGCATTTTGTTCTATAGCTTGTCATAAAGTTACAGTGAAAATTCATATGACATTTGTAGCATAAAGTTACTCCATTTTCCATATCGTATCTTTCTAAAGGAAAATAAGAACCACTGTTCTTATGATGAGCTTGTCTTCGTTTCCTAGAACCACAAATTAAGCATTTGCCATCTCTACGAATAACTGCTACTCTCCAATATCTATATTCTCGTGATGTATGCCAATTTGCCATAATTTCTACCTTTAATTTAAATTATAAAAGTAGAAAAAACTTAATTAGTCCAAATCTTCCCAATCATAAGTGTCTGCTTTAACATATGATGTTGGTGTTCCAGTGAAATTATTATCTTCAGTAGCATAATCACTATTAGTACCCTCAAGTTGTTCATCCCATTGTCTGTGTGGGTTTTCGGTATAACCATTATACGGATTATTTTTATATCCTATTGCTTTAAGTCTTTTATTAGCTAAAAATCTAGTATATTGTTCTATAGACTCAGCAGAAAATCCTAAACATTTAGACAAAATTGATTTTGAAAATACCTCTTCAAAATCAACAGCTTCTGCAAATAACTCAAAAATTTCTTCCTCATCAAATAAATCTGGGAATTTGTTTCTAAGTTCTATTAATATGTTTTCATATAATATTAAATGTGAAATTTCATCTCTGTTTATCAGTCTAATAATAGTTGATGAACCAATCATAAGTGATCTTTCTTCTAGATTGTAAAAGAATTTAAATCCATTATAAAAATAAATACCCTCTAAGATATAATTAGCTATTAATGCTCTAATAAAATTTTTATTAGTTGGTATATCTATAAACTTTTGGTAAATATTGGCTATATAACTATTTCTTTCTCTAAGAATTTCGTTACTTCTCCATAAATCATAAATCTCAGTTTTCTTAGAACCTTGAAAAATCGACTCAATTATATAACTATATGATTGACTATGAATTGCTTCTTGAAAAATCTGAAATGTTATCAATAATTTAATATCTGGTGCGGATATATAATCATTAAAGTTTGCTGGATTTATCGTTTGAATAGAGTCTAAAAATGTCAAAAATGATAATATAGCTTCATATGCCTCTCTATCTTCAGTAGTAAGCATATTTATATCTATTTTATCGTTAGTCATACTAACTCGTTCAGGCAACCAAAAATCAGCACCCATTTTTCTATATAAATCTTTCCACCATTTTTTACCAGAATATCTACCTAAATTGACAGCTAGTAGACCAGTTGAATTTCCACCTATAATAGGTTGGTTTTCAGTTAAACCGTTTATATTAAATAATTTTTGTTTTTCCATTAGTGCGAGAGGATTTTGAGTAATTGTTGTAGTAAGTTCTTGTTTTTCCATCGTTAAATTCCAGTTATAAAATTTCTTTGAGCCTAAAAGATTAGGCTCTAATTATTAGTCTATAATGTTTGCTATTACCTTTGTTATATTCGCATTCATAGAAGCATCATAACCTCTATTTTTTTCCCATTTAGAAACTGTTTTATCTAAGAAATCTGATATATCAGCCACTGTAAATCCTATTTCATCTTTATAATTAACTATAGAGTCTGTTAACGAAATATCTGATAAGAAATCTATTGCTTCTTCATAATCTCCATCAGTTTCTGCTATATCTAACATAGAAACTATTAAATCTTCAATAGTTGCAAAATTAAAATCTTTATTTAACATTTTGTATTCAGTTTCTGAGTCATCAACTTCTAAAGCTTCTGCTTCATTCCACTTGCCTCTATTTAAAATCTTAGCCGATTTTACTTCAACTTCTGCATCGGGTGTTTTCAATGGTTCTTCAACTTCTGCTACTATTGAAGCATTAGCTGGTCTTTCAAAAGGAATTTCAAAATCAGTTAAATATCTATCTATAACTTTCCATACTTTAGAGTCATTTAGGTTTTCAAGACCAGACACATCTAATTTAGCACTAGTTATTTCTAATTTATTTTCATTCCACATTGGTTTAATATTAAATTCTATACTAACATTTGAACCTGAATGCCAATCTAATATGACTTTACCTTTTGATAAATCGCCCTCTTTAAGATCAAATTGTGCAGTTCTCATTAGCCCACTTATAAGACCATCATATTCTTTAAATGATAAAAGTGCAGATTTAGCTGTTGTGATTGTTGCTTCAGTTTCTTTTGACTTTGCTTCTTTAAGTTCTTTAAATGCTTTCTGAAGACCAGTTTCTAATCTATCTACTTCATCTTGAGTGCCATATTCTACTGCTTGATTGATTTTTTCGGTTAGATTTTTGATAGTTTCTCTAATATCATCAGCTGATTTTACACTAGCTTCAATAGTTGTAGTTAATGTTGCACCACATGACGAACATTTACCAGCTTTTAAATCATCTGCAGTTAAACTAGCACTGCAATTAGAACAGTTGCCAATTTCTTCAGAAGTTGTTGTTTTCTTGCATTTAGCTACTTCTATATTATCTTCAGTGTTTTCGAGTTCAGGAGATATATTTTCTGCTGTTAAAACTATACTATCACTATTACCTACTGAAGATTGAAATTCCTTTCTATATTTCATGAGTTTTTTAATATCATCTTTTCTTTCTAAGAATGACCCATCTCTTAGTTCATCGATAAATATCTTTGGTACTACACCATTATATTGTATAGATTTAGCTCTATCATCTGATGGACCTTTAAGTAATACTACTGAATTACCGTTAGCATCATATCCTAGACCAACAATTGCTGTTCCATCATTGTTTATTTCTAATGGTTTTCTTAATTTCTTAATAGCCATAATTTTCTCCTGAATGTTTTTATATTAATTAAAAGTTATGTTTATAAAACATAAATTGTGAGTTGTGCTAATTAGCACAACCACCACATGTAATAGATTTAGGTCTTGAATAATATGTAGTTTTCACACCTGAAGCATGACAATTATGATAAAATTGGTATATATCTTTTGGTGTGTGAACATTCATGTCTATTGGCATTTCCATGGAAATACCCATATCAATCCAATTTTGAAATGTTACAACTGTTCTAATATATTCATCATGGGATACTCTATCTAAAGTTTTATAACTCCATTGTAATGTATCTAAATCTGGGATTGGTGCATTAAATTTACCAGCTTTACCATCTTTTTGAATAATATATCCTTTAGCTGGATAAATTGACGGTAATGTGTTTAAAAGAACAGATGTTCCAGTATTTGGTGCAATAGCGAATAAATACCCATTTCTCATACCATATTTTTTGACTAGTTCATCTACTTCTTTCCATTCATCTGATAACTCAGAGATATGTTTACCAAAATAAATACTATCTGACCATTTAGAACCATCAAAGTGATCATATTTACCATAAATTTTAGCTAGTTTTGCAGATGAACGAACAGCTTCCATTGCTATTTTTTCAGTTAGTTTATCTGTAAATTTTATAGCTTCATCAGAACCATACATTAAGTTGTTCATAGCTAGTAAATGAGCATAACCTATATAACCTATACCAATGGAATTAAACTCTTCTGTAAATCTAGTAGCGGCTGGATTTGCATTAACCGTCATAATTGTAACAGCATTTAAGATTTGAACTGTAGTATTAACTATTTCAACTAAATTTTCATTAGTTACTTTTGCTAAATTTATTGAAGCTAAATTACAAGTTGGAGAATATCCAATCTCTCTAGTAGATTTTACTGTTTGTGTTTCTCTATCATATATTGTAACTTCTTCACCATCAGCTATAAGTACACTTAATATTTCATGACAAAGATTACTACATACAATTGTACCGAAATGTGAATTTTGGTGGTTTTTGTTAACAGTATCTCTAAAAAAGAACATCGGATCTCCAGCTTCAGGAATTTTCATCAAGATTGATGTAAATAACTTTCTAGCATTAACCTTTTTAGTTATTTTTAGTTGACCATTTTCAGCTAACTCTTCACATTTTAGATACATTTCTTCAAATTCTTTACCATATAAATCATTTAACTTTACACCAGTTACTTTTTTAACTTCATAAGGGTCAAATAAAGTCCAATCTTCTTTAGCTTTTTCTCTAACCATGAAAATGTCTGGAATTGATATTGCTCTAAAAATGTCATGTGCTTTTTCTCTTTGATCTCCATTTTCATCTTTTAACTCAATAAACTCTAGAATGTCGCCATGCCAAATGTCTTGTGTTACAGTTATATTACCATCTCTAGCACCTAATTGGTCAGTTGCAGAAATAATATCATTAATAATTTTAATATAAGGTGTAGAACCACCAGCAACATTTGGAATTCCACTAATCCATGAACCCTTACATCTAATATCACCAATGTATGCACCAAAACCAGTTCCTTTAGAAGTATCTTCCATAACTACTTTATTGACATAATTAATAACATTAAGAGAGTCGTCATATCTAACTACTTCACATGAAGTACCTGAAGCATTTGGTTTTCTCATATTCATTACTATTGGTGTGGCTGGGGAAATTTCCATATTTTTAATATGTGTATAAAATTTTTTAACCATAGCTAATTTATCAAAATGTGTATGATATGGTATTGTTAGAAACATAGCTGTAGCTAGGTACATTTCTTGTGGTAATTCAATTACTTCGTTAGTAGCTAATTTGATCAAATATTGTCTATCCATAGCATTAACTGATGAATAATGATATTCTAAATCTTTGTCTTGATCAATCATATCGAAGCATTGTTGTAATTCATCATCATTAAAGTGTTCTAAAAATTTACTTGAGTATTTTCCAGTTTCAATCATCCACTTAAATTTGTCCATTGTATTATGATATCCAAATTTAAAATCATTATTTTTTGCACCAGATAGTTTATTATATGTATATCTAACATTTTTGTTTAAGTCCATTAATTTAAGTCTACCAGCAACTAATGACCAATTTGGTTCTTCAACAGATACCATTTTTAAAGAAGCATTTATAATAACCTGCATTATTTCAGTTGTAGGTATTTCATCTCTTAAGTGTATTAAAATTTTTCTTTCTAATTTAAGTGTATCTACACCACCAATGCCATCTACACCCCATTGTACAGTTTTTTTAATACTATTTGTACTAAATAACTTTATAGAGCCATCTCTCTTCGTTACATTTATGTCCATGAACATTTCCTTTTTGTTTTGGTTACTTCGTATATGATATTGACTTGATATTTATTATAATGTGGGTGCTAGTGTCTATTTAATGACACTAACCAGCTGTTTTGAAATCCATTGTTTACAGCCATTGAAGTCTTCTCTGTTGAAGTATTCATCTTCAATCTCAAAATATAGTTCCTTACCATCATCTATGTCTAATACATGTGAACTAACAGCACCTTTAAATGCTGGGTCTTTAACAGATGACATTTCTATAAATCGAACCCAACCAGTAGGTGTATTCAATTCATCTTCTTCATTTAGATTAGATACTAAAATAGCTATTTTAGATTTCTTACCTTTATTAGTTATATATTTCTTACCTGAGTCATATTTAACATGTTTACAGTCATTATTATCATCAGCAGAAATAGTACCACACTTTGAACATCTAATAGATGAAGAAGAACAACCCATAGACCATTTAGCTCTATTACCATTAGCAATTTCAATAGCAATTTTATCATTTGGTGTACCAGATTTAGCAGTAGCTATTAACAAGTCCACATATTTGTTAATTTCCCCACCACCTAGATCCACATCTCTAATTTTAGCATCTACTATAAAACCATACGATTTTTTCTCTATTTGCTCATGCTCTAAGAAATTATGACCACAAATAAAAGTTTTATAATATTGTTCTAATATTTCATTAGACCATGCATTATTATTTTCATTTATATGATCAGTAAAATTTTCAAGAACAGTATACCCATCTTCATCTAATTTCACTGATGATATACCACTAATTTGTGAAAATACCCAATTTGAAGAATTCATCATAATTTTTGTAGTATTTTCTCTAGCTATTACTTCTTTTTTAGCAGTAACTTTTTTATAACTTTTTATATCATATATATGTACCATATTGTTAATCCTCAATCTTTGGTCTATTTTTGTCTATTTCTGATTGCTTAGTTTCTGGTATTCTCTTTTTAATTGATTTACCTCTACTAGGAGATGGTATACCAGTCTTACTAGACTCTGTATCAGTATAATCTTCATTTAATGGCTCATAATACCCATTCATTATTTCAATAGGAATTTGTTCGTCTACAGATATATCTAAATCGCCTATATCATATGATAAAGTGATGTGGGGTTTATATTCATCATAATCGAATGTATATCCATATTCTTCTCTCAAATTTTTATGATATTCTTCCAATATAGGAGATGGAAATAATAAAACCAATGTTTTACCATCTTTAGTGTCCCATATTTCTGTATATACATCTGTTTCTGAAGAGTTAGTATGCTCAGATAAGTCGTAATCTTCAGGAGATGGAATAGCACCACTTTTACTATAAATTAATGTAGTATGAAAATCTGTATTTACATTTGGTATGCCATACTTATTCTGTATATCAAGAAGAGCTTTTTCCGTATTATCAGAGTATCTAACAGCTATATATATCCCACTGTTATCCTCTACTGTTCCCTTTATTATTTTCATAATTTATCCTTAATCTAATTCTATACCCATTTTTTCAGCTAACTCTCTTTCATCTTTAATTTTTTGGAATTCCTCTTCAGGGTCTAAACCTCTAAGTTCCATAATTCTAGATTTAGATACATATCCATCATCAGCCATACTATCAAGTTTATCAATGAAATCCTCTGTATTAATCAAACTACCAATTTCAAAGTTAAGTGTAGAAAATATATATGATAAATTTCCAAATACATTTGTAGTTACAAATCCTCTTTTTTTAGCAACAACCTTAAAAATCTTCTCTTCTACTATCTTTTTCATAGAATTTTTTATTTCGTTAAACTCATTATTCATAATTTCCATCTTAACATAAGAAGAACCATAACTATCTTCTCCGTTAAGTAATGAGTCTGGAGTACCAGTACCAATCATGATGTGTTCTTTAGACTCTTCTCTAACATCTTGTTTATTATCAGAATTTGAGTTTGATACAAATGTTATCTCTTCAACAGAAACATCATAATTAGTTACTACATATGATGTTTCTCCCTCTTGATCAAGAGCATTTTTAATTCTAGACTCAAGTTCCAAGGCTGTATCCTCGCCTAACTCTTCAGGAATTTTTATTAGGTTTGTTTTCTTCTCTCTAAGTTTGCTATACTCGTTATCTAGTTTTGAAGAAGACTCATATCTTATAAGATCAGTGATAATAGCTCTCATTTCTGAGTCATTTTCTCCCTCTAAATCCGTAAGCATAAATGGTTCTATCCATATACCATTTGAAGAGTCATTATCTATTAGCATTGTGTCTTGTGTTTTATCTTCAAAATGTTTATCCACAAACATTTGACCATAGCCGATAGCAATTAAATCACTTTTTAACTCTTCATCTTTCTTAGTTTTGTTATCTTTGATGTATTCAGTTATATGTTCAGACTTTCTAATCTCAAACTGCATATAATTAATATCTCTATTTATATCTTCACTAACTATGTCAAAAGGTGTAAGTGCTTTTACTTTATCAATTCCATCATAGTCATCATTATAATTTAGCATGAACTTTTTAACTACTTCCATAGCTTCTTCAAAGGAAATGTTATCTGAGTCTTCATTATATTTATTAGTTAACTCTTCTATTCTATTTTTCTCTTCTTCACTCATGTTTTTCATTGTATCATTCTCTTTATCTTCTAAAGAGTCCACATCTAGTAATTCATTATCTTCTATTAGCATATATGCCTTACCATATACAAGTGAAGTTTTCAATAATAGTTTAAGTGTATCGTATAAATCAATTCGCATCATCATATTATTAAAATAATTTTGTACATAATCTTGTACTAATTGATTTTTAACTTTTGGCTTTTTTAGAAATATAGAAGATAGTGGTAGTTTATATTTTAACTTTACCATTCTATTAACTACTGGATTATTGATATAAAAATATAACATCAATATATGTAACTGCTGTTCAGTTAATCTTTCAATAGTTTTGCCACCAGCTTCTAGTAGCAAAAGTATTCTATTAGCATAATAATTTACACTTGTAAAATCATTAGCATTTAAGAACATTGTTTCCTTAGAGTTTTCCATTATTTAGTCCTTATCTTTTTTTGCCAGACATATGTTGGTGTCTTGGACTGTTTCCTATAGCTTTATGATGTACTTTTTTAAACATAGCATTATTTTTACTATTTAATTCTTGTTTTATTAGTTCGTCTTTAAGTGGGTCTGTAGAACATAGTTTTAAGAATTTAAGACATGCACTAAACACATCATCATGTCCAGCAGTATTCTCAACCTTTATAAATTTACCGCTAATTTTCTCTCTAAGATCTTTAATTTCATTGAAAAATGGATCATAATTTGGTAGTATTAGCCTACCCTCGTTCATAAATTGCTTAAACATTCTTGCTAAATTACTATTCATTTCTTGAGTAGCATTTATTTTTTCTTGACCTTTAAATCTCATTCTATTATCTTTTTTAACATATTGATTAAATATATCATATGCCCATTGGTCGAAACCCCATTTAAAAATATTAAAATTTTTCTTTATTGCTAACATTCCATCAATAATATCATCAACCTCTAATGCTTCCCCTTTTTCAGGTAGAGCATACCAAATGTAGTCTACTACATATACATCTTCATTTTTTATTAGTAATTGATATTCTTCTTGCTCTGTTTCTCTTGTTCTGTATTTTTCATGATGTCCAATTACAATAGCCACACCATCTCCAGTTAAAGCTAAATCCACACCAGCATAATATCTTCTAGACGGAACTCCATTCCTAATAGAATTTTGTAATGATGTATCTCTCATAGCATAAAATTTATTAAAATTAATAATCCAATTAGACTCTTTATCTACGAATTTAGCACCATACTCTTGCCAAAAAGATTTTTCTGATCTATTGTACATTGATTTGAGAAATGCTGGTGCTATATTTGGATTAATCCACCATGATGGTATGTTAATGAAAATTTTATTCTTTTGATTTCTAGAAGTCTTTTTATCTTTCCAAACCTCTCCCTTTTTACCATTTGGAGATGTTATTATTATTGATTTACCTAATGGCTTACCGTTATTTGAAAAACCAGATACAGATGGAGATAAAGCCTCGTATAATTTCTTATCTAGAGGTTCGTCTTTTGTAGAAGTTTCTGAGTCAATAAAGTGAGCATACTCATCCATTATTACAACTATATTTGATGAACCCCTTACTGATGGACTTGCCGCAAATACTGTTACATATAACTTACCGATTTTAAGTTCAGGATTATTTAACTCTTCTTGAGTTCTTAAAAAGAAACCATTTGCTGTAGGTTCTTTGTTCACTAGATACTTACTAAACCAGCTACAGCCATAAATCATAGCTGAAACCTCTCTAAGTTGTCTAGATGCATTGTCTTTATTATTAGAACAGATACCTACACCAATTTCCGATTGCTTAATAACACCAGCATATTTATGTGGTGACTCGTTAAATAAGAGAGTATATAGAGTATATGCTGTAATTATAGACGATATTGTTGTCTTAGTACCCCTACGACCAACAATTAATTCTATCTCAATAATATCTCTATCAAATTCCATAGAATTTATCATATCATTAGCATATAAATATTCTTTAAATTTATTTTCAGAAGTAAATGTTGCCATTACTTTTTCGTTAAATTCATCTTTTATGATTATTGGATTTGATGAAATATTATCATCAAGTTCCATACCATATGTTACTTTTAACAGAAATTTTTGAACTGGAAATAGGTCTAATGAAAGAAACATTGGACTCTCTGAGAAAGTTATAATATCTACAATTGCATTATTTGTCGAAAGAGTTGATACTATATTAGCAATAGCCATATTTAACTCTCTTTTATTTTATCATGTACTAATATTAAATCAACTAGTGGATTTGCTATAGTATCTATTGCAGATATATGTGCTTTACCTATTGAGTTATTTAGTCTTTCTTCAAATCCTAATAATTTTTTACTAAGTTTCATAGAGAATTCATTTTGCTTATGTTCATTTATACCCACATCATTCATTGAATGTAATACAGCTTCTATTAAAAATCTAAATGCAGTTTCTATTTTTCTATGATTAAAGTCTATTTCATCTTTTTGTTCAATTTCTTTCTTTTTGAAAGCAGATGATTGCATATTTTTTGTAATGCCTGAGATTACTCTTAAAGTTTCATTTAGTTCGGATAATTGTATAGTTTTACCACTTGAAAATATTGTTTGGTTGACAAAATCTACAATTGTAGCATTAAACTGATCTATATCATCTATTTTTTGATCAAAAGTTTTAGTTTTAAAACCAGCACTATCAAACTTTAATTGATCCATTTTACTATTGTTTTCATCTGGTGGTATAATAGCACCACACTCTTGACATGATTTTTCTGGTATTTCTATCTCAGCCATAGGGAAAATTCCTTTTAAAATTACTTAGTCTGTTATTATTTTGATAATATTTTAGCTATCTCTTTTGCTTTTTCTAATGTAGCTACTTCAACACCATTATCTAATAAATATTTAAATTCATCTGATTTATTAATGTTATTTTCCATAATCCACTTAGCCATTTCAGCAACTTCCATATGTTTAATAACATTGATTTCGTCTATTTTTCTAGAAACTTCTAAATTTTGTAGGTCTTTAACAAAATAGTTATAATAATCAGTAATTATTGATGGAAATTTATTTTTAAAAAATTTAGATGTAACATTATTGATTTGAGATTTACTAAAAGTTGTAATTACTGGTACTGAACGAAATAGTTTACCATGATTAGTTTGCTTTAAGAATACTGAGTCTTCGTCTTTTGAAGTTAAATAGTATAATTTAACTGAAGATTTAACTACATTAATAAACTTACTGCTTACTATAATACCTTTTGAAATTAAGAATATAAATTCAATAACACCATCTAATGATACCATATCATCTAGAGTTATTTCAGTTTGATAAATTTTAGATAGCTCTTCTGCTAAATACTCTGTATTAGAGTATATATCTAAATTCATTGATTTTACTTTATCTGGATTTTTACTTAAAATGAAAATGATATTAGACATCACATCTTTAGCATTAATTTCAATTTCTATATTTTCAGGATCATAACCCTCATAGTCAGTATCAAAATTAAATGCTGTTCCACCAAAGCCTACTTCATTGTTTAATAGTTCATCATCGCTAGTTAGTAATGCCTCTGCATTCTTACCCATGTTACTAGCACTTGCTTTAATATTCATAATTGTGTTCCTACTATAATTTTTGTGTTATTAAATATTTGTTAATACCTAATTGTTGTATATCCCATATTGGTTCATCAGGTTGATTAATTAAACCACATTTTCCAGATGTACAATCATCTAAAACAGACTTAACAAATGACACATCTGTTTTTTTAGCTGTTAATGTTCTTCCAAAGTCTACTATAATTCCACCTGAGCCACCGATTTTCTCAGATATCTTAGCACCTTTTTTTCTAAACTTTGATGCTACATTAGTTACTTTAGCTGTATTTTCCCTAATACATTCACATGATGCTTTTTTATGACCATTAAGCATTATATCCATAGCAATATTGCTAGTTCCAAATCGTATCATTATTTTATTCCTGTATTTCTAATTTCATAATTTATCGGAAATCCTAAATCTTTTTTAGTTGGATTTATGAAAATCGTGTTATTATTCATATGTTTCATTAAAAAATTTATGTAAGATTTTGTAAATAAAACTTTTTTGTCTAACTTTTTAGATTTTAAAAATACATTAATATATTGTGTACCATTATCTATGACCACTAAATACCTATTATGCCTAATCGCATAAAGTCCAAAATTATCGCCTACTATTTCAAATGGTATAATTCTTTTAGATATTATAAATATATCAGAGTTAGGATTGTTTATTAAAAATTGTACTGTATGCTCATAAAATTTATATGGATTGGACTCTTCTCCCCAATATCCTACATATGAACCACATGATTTACAATATTGATTTGCTTGAAATGAATGTTCACAACCATTATCAATAGTTGGAGTAATCTCAGATTTTTCATTTGACCATATGTTAATAATTATTGTATCTGAATTATAAGTTTTAGTTAGCAAATTCGTTCCTTATCATATAATTTACACTGATATGTTGAGTAATTAGTTGATTTCATAATCATGCTGATATAATCATAATATCTCTTTATTGTATTTTTCACTTCTATTGTATGATTTCTATTACTAAGCATAGCTTTTTTATGATAAGAAACAAATGAATAATCTAATGCACTTAGAAATTCATGATTGTTTGTAGACGACAATATATTCTCAAACATATTCATAGTAGTTACTATATTATTTCTAACAGAACCGTTTTTATGGTTTATTATCTTACTTACCATTGAAAATGAACCTATATTATAATACATTAAAAATACTTCCATCTTATCTATTGGGATAATAGCTTCTAAGTCAGCTTTAATTATCATGCTATCTATCTCAGGCTTCATTAGGTATTGCTTCATCTTTTTAACTGATGCTCTCATTCTCTTAGAAACACCTAGTTGTGACATTCCTATCATACTAGCTATTTTTGTTTGAGATACTTTATTAGATAGATTTAAAAATGAACATATAGCATCAAGCCAATAAATATTGTCTAATATAGGATTAACTATATCTATGCTTGAACTAAAAAGATCTTTTATGTCTTCTTTGTTCAGTTCTCCAGTATTATTACCCTTTACAGATATATAGTCTATATAATGTTGTTCCATGCCATATCCTAATATTTTATTAATTTTGTATAGTAATCAAAATTTTCTGTGTAAAAAGTGAGTTTATGTTTTATTATAAACTTTTTAAGCTCTTTTCTTTTTATTTCAAATATCTCTAAATCTTCAACTTCGATATTTACACCTATATTAGATATTATATCCCAATATTTATGTAATCTTTTTTTATGTTCATTACTCTGTATAATTTGATATAGTCTATTCTCAGTTATGTTTTCTTTTATTACACCTATATCTTTCAAATGCATAACACGATTGGTAATTACTTGTTTTTCATCTATATATTTTGTATCAATGAAAAATTTTTCATTATAAGTTATAATATTATCATATACACCTAGTAAGTGAAATTTATCACTTACTAAATTTTCCGCTTGTACCAGTTTCTTAATGATGTTTATACCAAATAAATTGGCTATATGTCTCAGTTTTTGATTTGGTTTTAGTAATATAAGTTTATGTTTATTATATTGTATCTTTACTCTTATCAGAAATTTTAGAATATCATCATAGTCGTTTATAAGTCCTTTAGACTCTATATAATTACAGTCTATTATCATGCTTGAATTATAATCAGTATTTAAATATTCTTTGTATATATATTGCTCAGGATTTTCATGTTTTCTAACCAAACAAGATTGCTCTTCTACGATCATTTCTCTGTCACGAATTGATATTATAGCTACTACACTATTCTCCTTTATCTCTTTGACAGAGAAAACTGCATTTCCGTATCCATGAATAGATACTAATTCTCCTACCTCACATTCTGATGCTTCTTCTATTGCATTTATAAATTGTGATAATTCACTCCACCCAACTCTTTGATGTGTTCTAGATAACCCGAAATGACTATGTAAATAATCTTTCCATTGTTCTGTTATGTGTATGTTAACATACACATAATTTGATATACCACTCACAACATCAAATGTAGCTATTATATTGGTTGGGTCTAATTCATTTATTATATTAACTTGTTCGATTTCCATATCTGAGTATGACATAAAAATTTCATATTTGTTGTCTTCCATTATACCCTCTTAAGTCCATTTTCAGTCATAATCTTATTGATATCCAATTTAGATATGAAATGTCTTCCTTTTTTGTTACCATCAGCCGATATAGATTTAGTTAATCCATCATAAATAGTTGTTATATAAAGTGTAAAGGTCGACATGTCATCTGGTTTATACTTCATAAATTTATCTATCATTACTTCTATGTTCATTTTGATAAAATCGAAATGTTTCTGATATAATGTTTCTGATATAATGTCTGAATGACCATTTTTTATATCAAATAACACCTTAGCCAGATCAGCCTTTATATTACCATATTTTATTTTATACAGTAAATCTTCATTTGGCTCTCCCTTTGTAGCTTCTACCAATACCTCAAATATTAAATCATGATTTGTATTTATTCTTATATTTCTAAGATTACCAAAAGATTTATTGTATAAATCTAAATTTTTAATTGCCTCTCTAAGTGAACCATTAGAAACCTGAGCTAATTTATGGATAGATTTATGGTCATAATCCATATTTTCTTCATTGGCTATTTTTATTAGATTTGCTACAATTTGTGATGGGGATATTTGTGAAAATGATATATTATTACATCTAGTTTTGATTGGTTGTAATATACTATTATCTTTTGTGGTTGTAAATATAAATATTGTTCTATTATTACCAAATTCTAATATGTCTAAAAATTCAGATTGAGCATGAACATTTACTCTTTGAAATTCGTCTATTAATACAATTCTAAATTTTTCCATTCTTATAGGATATTGATTTGCAATTGCAATAACTGGTTTTATTTTTTCTATAGTATTATAATCCGCACCATTCAATGAAATGAAATCTGAATATGAGTCTTTTAAAAAAGCTTTACAGCTTTTACATTCATGACATGGTTCGCCATCATCTACTATATTGTCACAATTTATAGCCATAGCTAGAATTCTAGCTACTGTTGATTTACCAACTCCACCCATTTCAGATGTTATAATAAATTCTCTCGAAAACTCATATACTTTATTTTTAATTATACCTAATAGTTTTTCCACTTCATATTCTTGACCTACAATTTGGGAAAATTTTGTGGGTCTATATTTATTATATAATCTTTTATCGTCCACTTTTTATTCCTAATTGTTTATTAATTTTGAAAAAGACAGCATAGCCTCTTCATAATTTTCTGCATTGATTATGATTATAGCCATTCTTAGCATATTGCCTAAAAACGGACTACTGCTAGTTATGTCTGAGTATTTTTCTTTGTAAAAGTCAGATAGTTCGCTGTTTACTATTTTTGTCATAATTGAAACTATAAAAGGAAAATCATCAGATAAAAATGTCTTTAAAAATTTTGAATAATGTTCATGTGTTGGGTTATTAATCCAATTCATAATTACATCTAATTTTTCATAATAAGAAAATTTTAATGAATACTTTTTTTCAGATAAATCTTTTATATAATTTTTAAAGTGTATAGGTGTATCGAAATTATGACTCGAAGCTTGTAAGAATAGGGTATAAACTTGTTCAAGCTGATAGTCTTTTAAAGTTATAGCTAAAGTGTTAACATATGGTAATCCAAACATTTCAGAAAATAGTTTATTCCAAACTTCATCTATATTCAAATTAGTAAACACATCTGCTGGTCTTTCAATCTTTGATATAACATACTTTTTAGAATTAGGGTTTGCTGTATCAGATACCACTATATGATTTCCAACAAAAGATGGAACTAAATATACACCATCTTTTTCATTGTTTATCTTTATATAGTTTACAATAGTATTACTAACAAATTCTGAAGTAGATACTATTGCATAATTGGTTTTTGATAATAGTTTCATTTTTTCATCTCTTCTAGTTTTTTGGTAACAGCATTTATTAAATTCATCTTTCTGTTCTTGCTGGTACTTACTTTAAGTTTTAGTTCTGCTATTTTTGATGTAATCTTCCTATTTTGCTCTACTTTATTTAACAACTAGACCCCTTTACTACACATTACATCATAATTATGTAACATCCATATCAGCATTCTATTTTTATACTTGTTAGGTGTCTCAGGGTGGTGTATATCATCATCTTCTGTATAAAGACCCTCTTTAATTTGTTGATAAATGCCATCTTTAAGCCATTTTGCTAGTTTTGGAATATGGTCTTTAGTATAATTTGAACCTAATAAATAATCATCTGTATTTGAGAAGTAAATTTCAATTTGGTCTTCATTGGTCCAATCAATGTCTAAAGAATAGTTTATTGATTTATGACAGAATTTATAAGTAGATGCCCATTGAGTAGAAATAAAATGAACCAGTACACCGTTTATATCTTTAGTATAGCTATCTCCCCTTTGTACTTCTAGTCTTTTAGGTATAGCTAACGGATCTCTCTTTGCTTGTTCTTTTTCAAATAAAGATGTTACTCCAGAGAAATTTTTTCCACCTTTTGGTAATTTCCTTTTAGGAACTCCTCTATCTTTATCTTTTATGTAATCGAATTTGTTTATGAAAGAACCGACCATAGATGATGCAGTAGACTTTAAAGGTTTTATTGTTTCAAATAAAACTACATCGTGAACAGTGTTAATGAATTTTGCTTCCCACGAACCATCTTCAAGTTCTTCTAAAGACTTTAAATAACCTTCATGTACCACTTCTGTAATTATATTTTCGCTTGTAATTTTTTCCATTTTGTTCTCCTAGTCATTTGTTTTCATGCTAAACTCATGTCGTTTCATGTCGTTTATATCATATACAGGTTTGATGTCGTTTTGTTTAACTTCATCATTATTAACCACATTTGTTATTGTTGCTCTCATTTCATAATAGCTAACTCTATTCTCTTTTGCCATTAGGAAACATGCTTTATTGTGTGCTTTGTCGCTGTTCTGAGCTTTCAGTGTCTTAGAGCCATATTTATATGACTCGACTGTATAAGAGGTCAAGGAAGTATCTTTACGATACCATCTGACTAACTGCTGAGAATAGAGTTTGATTTAGCTTGATTAGCTTTTTATTATCTTTAACCTCAGGATATTTGTAATCTGCATATGTGATAGTTGGTAAACCAGTAACTTTATCTATTTTACCATTTTTCTTCATTGAATAGTGAAGATTACCACTTACCACATTTTCTTGGATAACATTGAAAGTTTCCCATATATTATCAAAATCATCTTCAGGTCTGTTAACTGTAAGCATTTCAGTTTTTTGAGTTTCTGAAATGTCTTTTTTACTTCTAAACTTGAATGCAGTTTCAACTAAAATGTCTTTTTGTGCTTGAGTGATTTTAGTTGTTTTCATAATATCAACAATTGCCACAATTTCTTCAGTTTTAGCTTTAATAGTAGCTATTGCTTCAGTTACTTGTTCCTTGATGTTACCTAAATGAGTAAGTTTAATAGGTTCTACTACATCATCTCCAATTACAAGTCCATTTGAACAAACTAATCTATAAATTCCCATAATAATTCTAAAGCTGTTCTCAGCATTATTACTATTTGTTATGATTACTTCAATATTGTCATTACCGATTTTGAAATCTGAATGTTGAAAATTGATTGTGTGATATTGTGTACCAGCTCTAGCTTCTAACTTAGTTGATGCTTCACCAGCTTTTGTCGGAGTCCAACCCATGTCAATTAAATGAGTAATAACTTCTGATGTGTCTACCATTTTGTATTTTTCAGAAACTGAACTTGCTGTAGTTTTGCTAAATGCTGATGGAACTAGTGCCTCTAAATCTGCTGTTGTTAATTTTTTCATCTTAAATTCCTTGATGTTTTAATTTGTGTCTTAAGATACTATAAAATTTTTATATCTTTGTTTTTAATATTTTTATTTTGTGGTTGTTTTTGAGAGTGTTGGATTGGTCCAATAAAGGAACACAATCCAGCTGAGTAAGGAGTTTCGCACGAATAGAGCAAATTAACAAAGAGTCGAAAAAGTGACTAATTTTTTCTAATCTATTAGAAATGGCATAACCAATAGACTAATCACTTAAATTAAAACATTAGAATTTTAATGAAGCTTCTGATATTCATACTCCTGATGGCTTTAGTATTTTTACTTCATTACCATTAATTTCTACAGTATCGCCTTTGAAAATTACCATATCAATACCATCGATTTCTACAGTTAATTTACCATTGTTTTCTTGATTTGTATTGAAACCATTTTCAGTTAGTATACTAGTGATATCATCTGCATTTTTTCCATCAAATTGTACTTTTTGTTTTGTACTTTTTGTTTGTACTGTTCCAGCTATAATTTTCATCATTAGTCCTTTTTTTATGTTCTATATTTTGATGTTAATTCTAAAAACTTATTCATTTCTGACTGTGAACCCTTAAAAACTTCTATTTTTATAGCTATTTTATCATTATCATAGCCTTGTGACTCTAGGAATAATATTTCCATATAAGTAGCTATTACTTCTTCTTCATTTTTACATAAATCTTCAACTGATGGGTAATCTCTCAATTCTTTACCCTCTATTCCAGCTATCAAATGATAAGCTTCATGTACCCATATGTTGTCGGGTATATTTATTGAAGCATTTTTCATATTCTTAAAAATTTTATCAGTTTCTTCTTTTTTAGGTAATAAATCTAACCATAATATAGGTCTTGTATCTCCATGTGACACATAACAAGAATATCCATCTATTGCAGACTTTAAATATATCTGTTCTGTCATTTTTTTATATGGCTTATCATTATCAGTTGTATATTGTGTTTCTCTAGACTCTATGTACTCTTTATTTGTTGTAAGTTCTAGCTCTTTTATAATTCGTGATGCTTTTTTTATTGATTGTTTTAATAAAGATTGTAGTTTAGGTATATTTTGAAATTGTGAAGTTGTACCAGCGATAATATTCATTGAAGTTTCCTTAAGTTTGTATCTAATTAATTGTAAAACTTAAGGAATTTTAGAATTAATATTTTACTCTTCTATCTTTTTATACCAGTTAATTCTATCTTCTTCATCTCTTGTGAAAATGTATAATCCGTCTTGAGTTAAAACAGTTTCATAATCTATATAAGTACCATCGTCATCTTCTGAATGTTCTTTTAAAGAATATGGTCCAGTTTTAGTTAAAGTATTAAATACTTTCTGTGCTTCCATCCCATCAGACTCAATACCTTTCATTTTATAATAATCTTTAAATGTTAATTGTTTAGCTACTACACCTGCAATAATATTCATAATCTATCCTTTATTTAGGTTTTGGATAATTCCAAAAACCTAAATGTTAATATTTTACTCTTCTGAGTGTGCTTCTTTCACTGTTGGAACTAGTACTCTAACATGTTTCAACTCTGGTCCATATTGAACGATTGATATTTGTGGAATTGGTGCAGATGTATTTGCTTGTTCCACTGCTTCAGCAATATCATCTAGTGCAGACATGAACCAATCTTGGATAATAGTGCTATGCTCAAATGTTTCATCACATACAATATTTGGATCAATGTAATTAAGAAATGTTAATGATAAATGTGTGGGTGCGAAAGTTACGATTGCTTTTTCTAACATTGATACACTGATTGAACCACCATTTTTGATTTTGGCTACTCTTCTATGTAGTTTTGTTAAAGTAGTAATCTCTTCAATGTTAATATCTTTACCAGCTTTTTCAGTAAGTTCTGCAGATAAATCTCTCCAGCTAACTTCTTCCATGTCAGACTCAAATGGTCCACTCACACCTAGCATACCCTCAATATTGGAAATATACCATTTCCCAACTTTCATTGTTTTACCTAAAGAAACATCATAAGCTACACTGTTTACATCTGAGTATGACAATCCACACTCTTCAGGAGTTTTAATTCCAGCAACTTTAGAAGTTGGATCTGTTTGTACAGTTAATTTGACTTGTGACATATCATTATTGATAAAACGATTTGAAACTCTAATTGGTAATGAACGAACATTTGCTACTACAGCACCAATCATATACTGATTTAAACCTAAATCAGCCATAAGTTGAACTGGAGTTACATTTCTAAATGTTGAATATGGATATTCTGGACCATGATCAATTGAAAGAGGAAAACCTTGTGGCATTTCAGCTAATGCAGTTGCACCTGATGATAATAATTCGTTCAGTTGTTTTTGAAATGCCCATGAAGAACTAACTACAATAATACCTCTACCAGCAAACTCATCAGCATAATCTTTAGCTAACTTGTAACCCTTTTTTCTTGTAAGTTTATCAGCAAATGCATATGATTGACCACTCATAGTTGAACCTAAATGGATTGTACCATTTTCACCATCTTTTGATGTACCATCTTCATTAAGACCAGCTTCTAAATTTTTATGTTTTTGTTCAATAATAACTGCAGTTGGGTGTATATATACAAATCCTTGAGTACCAGTATATTCAACTTCTTTATAAAGTTGTTCAATCTCAAATCCACTACTTGAAGCTAATAAAATTGTAGGCTTATACTCAGGTCTAACTTTACATAAGAAAGATGCACTTGGTAGTGCTTTAAACACGAAATTGTGTTCATCTTCGATAACTGTATGTGATGCACTCGTACTATGATTAGCAATCAAAATTTCAGGTTTAAATTCATCTGCCAATTTTGCACAGATTTGACCTTTCCCACTCGAACCATAATATAAGTCTAACACGATATTGACTTTACCTTTTTGTAACATTTTAATTCCTTGTTTTAATTTAAAGTTTGTTGTAAACACTAACTATGATGTAAGTTAACATTTACTTTCGTTGTTCCACATTTGGAATGATAAGTCCAGTCAAATTGTTTATTCTTCCATAGGTCATATAAATCATCTTCAGAGAGTTTCACTTCGATATTTACTTCTCTATCTGTTTTATCTTTCACAGTTTGAACAGTTTGAACAGTTTCAAATCCTAGTTCCCTTTTATTATCTTCATAAAAATTACCCATTGTTCTATCTAAATTTCCCATAAACTTCTTAAAAGTTTCTTTAGTCTTATACATTCCTTTAATCATCTCCACCAGAGTGTTTAAACGATCATATGGTTCTTGATTAATTGGAGATATAATGAAATAGCCTAAGATTATTAAATCTTGTTCTCGTACCCCAAACCTACTAGAAAGCTTCCTTGGTATCTCTTCTTGAATTGTTTCAAGTGTACAAGAGTCAAATACCTCAAATGGCATACTTTGTTGTATAGTATGTGATTTATGTTGAAATGTAACTCTAACTGTTTTCATCTGATATATCCTCAACATGGAAATCATCTTTATGTTTGTTATAGTATCCAGAAGCAAATCTCATAAACTCTTTAAATACAGACTCTGCTTCATCGAATGAAGCATGATGTGAATGATATTCAGTTATCTCATTAGTAGAATATCCACCAACCTCAGCCATACATTTTGGTACTGGCATACTTGGAATATAAATAGTTAGCTCTATACTATTATATTTTTCTTTTTTATCATCATGCAGTTTTTTCTTAATTGTCATTATTTTTTCCTTTATCCATTCAAAGTTGCTATCTAATATTTTTTTAAATTCAGTTCTAGTATATGAATTTTTCCTTTGCTTATTAGATAATGACATTTTTATATCATTGTTTTCTATATTTATAATAACAAATTGCTTATTGCTATTTAGAAATCTAACTTCTTCACTTATTAAAATATATCTTCTAATAGTATTTTCAACTGTCATGATTAAGCCTTATAATCTGTTTCTTTTATGATATGGCAAATTCCATTATACAAATCTTTTTCAGCTCTTGATGTGATAAATTGGATAGGGTTATTTTTAAATAAAATCCATTTGCCCTCGATATAAGACTTATCATCTCCATATGCTACTGACATTAGTTTGATAAATAAGTCTAAATCAACTCTATTATCGCAAAATTTTTGTATTATGTTTATTTCGTCAAAGTGTGGTAAGTCCATCTTAAATTCCTTGAGGGTAAATTTCTTAAGATGGTTGTAAAATTTTTGTATGTTAGTATTTAATATTGACCATTGCAGTTATTTCTTTTTCAACTGATGCAAATACTTTTTCTAAATCTATGATCTGTGTTTTATTATTTTTAGCTAAATACTTAGCTAATTTTATAATCGTATCATTAGCAACTTCTGTAACTATCATTTGTAAATTTTTACCATTAACTTGTATATCATCAGGAAAATTTATAGCCATCATATTAGAAAATTGTTCAAATTCTTCAGATCTAGCTATATCTCTTAGGAATTCGTTAACTGATGTTTGGTTAAAATTTTTTGCTGTTACATTACCTATAAATTGAACATTTTCATCTTCACAGAATTGGCATACAGTTCCACACTCTTCAGCTTCAATAGAGTCTTCAGCATAACCCCAGTCTAATCCATATTCATAAGCTAGGACATTCATACATTTTTCACAAGAATTAACAGCTATAAGTATAGCTTCATCATGAGTAAAATCGCCTGAATTAGCTAAAGCCATAACGAAATCTGCAGAATATGTACTTTCCCCAGTCATAATATTATTACCAGTTTCCATATCAATAATATTGTGTTGTACCATGAAAGGGAATTGTGAATGTTGATATTTTGCATCTGCTGGAAACGAGCCATCAGTAGCTAATTCACCCTGAATTACATTACCATTTTCGTCTTCATACCATAAAATTTTTAAATCTTCTTTGTCTATTCTAATCATCTGTATTAGCTATAATTTTCATTATTAATTCCTAATTTTTATTAGTGTAGTAGGATAAAACCTACTACTTTTTAGACTTAGCTAATCGTTTTCGTTCTCTTTTAGCAAAAGCTTTTGCTAGAGCTATATTTTTCTCTTTAATTGGCTGTAACTCTTTCCAATGAGGCTTTCTACCTTTTAGATAATCGTTGATATCAACACCAGTTGCACTTGCAATTCCAGCCAACATATCCATTACATTTCTATTTTTACCCTTGATTGGTTGAGTCATGTCTAAGAATTTGATATCAAATTCTTCATGGTTTTCTTCATAGATTTTATATAATGGGTGGTTAGTGAATGTTGCATCATCTAACTGGTCAGCCATTTTAGACTCAATTTCATTAGCTTGTTTTCTTTCAAACTGCCCATGCCATAAACCAGTATTACACTCTGAACACTGCATATCATATGGAAATCTACCATTTTCTTCATTTTCATGACCATCTTTAAACCCATGCATGTCCATAAGGTGCATATTTGGGTAATTTTCATCTTCGCCTAGTTTCTCAATTACATTAGGGTATACTAGATTTGTGTTTTCTACTACACCACATTTCTTACATTTAAATAAACTCATTCTCTCTCTCCTTAATTACATTAATATAGGTTGCATATATATCTTTACTTAATAGAGGGTTATACCCTCTAGTTAACTATTAATATCGAATGTTAGATGATTTGGGTCTAGGTCAATACCTTTTAATCTAGCTATCTCAGCTTGAAGATCTCTAATATAGACATATAAAGCCTCTTCTACAGAACTACCTAATTTAATGTCAGTTGGACTTAAGATTTGTTTCTTAAGTCCTCTAGTGTATGATGTTTCACCAGCTGGTTTTGATAGAGGTAAAGACTCCATTCTTTCGATTTGACTCTTGATTGCTTGTGCAACTGGTGTTAAGTGTTTTGATGTATCTCTTTTCATTGAAAATTCCTTAATGATTGATATGTGGAGAGGGCAAACCCCAAAATTCAAAGGGTTTGTAAAATTTTAATTATGCAGTTTTTAATATTTTGTTTTCTCTTCTGATGTCTAGCTCTATACATCTTTTACATGGGCATTCATACAGATCATATCCAGTTCTGACACATTTTGTTTCTTCAGCTTTATGATCTGTTTTATAGTGTCTAATCAGTACCCATGTTAACCAGCCAGTTTGTAGTGTGGAATTCCATATTATTGCCCAATCTGTAAAATCCATTATGCCAACCTTTTAAATTTTAGAACTATGCTTATTACTACCATATACATAAATAATGCTATGAATACATCTCCATAACTATTACTAGTTAAACTATTATTATTTGCTATTGTTGGTTCAGCTTGTACTGTGTGATATGGTTTTTTACTTTCGTTCATTGTCCGTCCTAATTGTGTATGTTGTGCTTTTTCTCTATTGGTATGCTTTTTCTTCATTATTTTCCTTTGATTATAAACCTATTTAGGTTTGTTTTATTATAGGTAAGTAATAAAACTTCTGTTCCTTTCACTTCATAAAAAGGAACATTTCTAATTGGACACACTGTTGAGGTTATATTTAAACCTCTCATTTCTGCTATTAAAAGTATATATTTTTTAGGTATACTTTTAAAATTTGATGCTACACTACCATTTATGAATAAAACTGGTTCTTTTTTAGTAGTTTGTGCTAATCTATAATGTTTTTTCATTTTAGTCCTTAAATGTTATATGGCAAGACATAGTCAGCTAAACCATCAGTAGCTATTTCCCCTGAGTCTATCAATCCATTACACATAGATGTAAAATGAGCTATTTTAGTAGCATATAATTCCCTACTATCTCCTCTATCCACTCTGTTACATTCTAAACCAGCTAAGGTGTCAGTGCCAGTAAATAGTTTCCGTACCGTTCTAGTAGCTTCTTTAGCATCGTTCACTGTGAAACTAATTGTAAATGTGTTACCTTGGAAAGTGATAACTGATAATGGGTCTACCATAGCGATTGGTGATTTATCTAGTTCATGCTTCAAAATGTTAAGTATAGAAGTTGGTACTGGTTTTGCTCCATAAGTTGACAACATTTGGTTGAGGTCATTGATGGTAGTATGACTTTCTGCTGTTAATAGTTTATCTTCTTCCATTATAACGATATCAGTTTTAAACTTACCAGCATCTTTGGTAAGTTTGTAATAGCAAGTATCATCAAAATACACAAGTTCATCTAACCATTCATCAGTGAAATACCACTGGTTGGGTGTAGTAGTTTGGTATTCCTTTTTTCTGTTCATAGAATTAACTTCTTGCCAAATAAAATCCATCTTGACTTGAGTAATCATACCCTCAGAGTATTTAACTGGTTTACCTTGATTTTTAGCAAAAATCTCTATATCTTTTTTAAGAGTCATAATCAATTCACCATCATTACAACCTAGTAATGCATACTTATATGGTTGGTTAAAATCAGGCTCTGTAGTCATAATGAAATATACACCATTTGCTTCAGGTTTAGATAATAATACAACAAATCCACCACTATTGTACTTCTCTTCTAATCGTCTATTTTCATTAGTCATAATCTTTATCTCCAGTGATGCTTGGTATTACCTTTTTCTTACTAACTTTCTTCATATTTTATCCTTATCCTATTTATTTCATATAGTATACTTACCAATTTCCATTTAATCTTTTACTCATTTTATGTGCTACTGATGGTAATAAAAATATTAATTGGTCTACACCTATTTCATCAGGTAAATCGATTTGATTACATGAACCATTACCACCACCATAATATGCATCATCAGGTTGTAATTTTATTTCTATATAAGCTTTAAATGGTTTTGAGACTTTAGGGTGTTTGAGTTTCTTTATCGCTGTTTGTTCTATTTGTCTAACTCTTTCTCTAGTAATTCCCATATAATTAGCGATTTCTAGAAGAGTGTGATCTCCACCAGCCATCAAACTTGAACAGTTTTCGTGAAATGCTATCATATTTTCAAGTTGAATAATTTTCGATTTCAGTTGTTTAAGTTCTGTTTTCTCTCTCTCTTCAGGAGTCATAGATAGTTCTTTTTCTCTTTTTCTCTCTTCAGCTTTTCTAATTCTCTCTAATCGTACCTTTTCGGCTTTTTCAGCTTTTTCTTTCTCCTCTTTCTCTCTTCGTTTTTCGTTTTTCAGATTTATTTCTTTTCTTTTAATCTCTGCAACTTTATACTGTTCTTCTCTATGTTTTATCTTTTGAACTTGTAATTCAAATTCTTCGTGTGATTTCTTATTTTTAAATGGAAAGTTGTATGTAACGAATTCACTACCTATTCTATCTACGAATAGATATGATACTGTTATTACATAATCAATATCTATCTCTGTTTTGTATAATTTAAGTACACAGCTATCTCCATGAGCATCATATACTGTATCCCCTAATTTAACCTCATAATTTGTTTTCAGCCAGTCTACTACATATTTATCTATTGCATTATTGACTTCTTCTTTCATTTCCTCTAAGAAGTCATTATCTGTCACTTCATCTATCTCTTTTAGCATGTTTGTTATTGGTATATTTCTAAATTTCATCGAAAATTCCTTGATGATTAAATTTGAAAAAGTGTAAAATTTCAGATTGCTAAACTTTAACCTATCTAATTTTTCTTTCAGCAGAGCTTAATATCTGATTAACTCTAGTTGTCGTCAAATTCATATTGAATGCTGTTATTTTAGTATCTCTTTCTGAGTTATTCCAGTTTGATATAACCTCGAACTGTCTTTCAGTTGTACAGTTTTTAATTAACTGTTCCCCATAGCTTAAGAAATCGTATGTTGATGCTAACACTACAGCTGGTATTTTTGATTGTAACAAACTGATCTGTTCATTTGTTAATTTTTTATGTTCAAATAAAACTAAATCTGAGTCAGTGAAATCTTCAACTAACAGATGTTCTCCCATAACTGAAAAAGCCTCTTGTAGTCTGTATGTTTCTTTTTCTTCATCTAGTCTAAGGATTGTATATAACTTTGTTGTGTCATGTGAGTTGATAAATTCAGCATGTTCATCATCTTGTGGTGTAGCTAATTTTACTATGTCGTGTTGTCTAAATAGCATGTTGTTTTCGGCTAGGTTTTGTTTTGCATTGTTCATCGGAAATTCCTTGATGTTTTTGATTTATGAAATTATATCATATTTCAGCTTAAAAGGAACTGAAATTTAAGAATTAGATATTATATGTATTACTAATTGTAACTATCGGTAACACTTCTTACTATTTTTATTCTAATTTTTAACTACATCTTCTACCTATGATAGATTATCAAGCTTCTGCTTAAGGTCTTCAATTTCTGATATAAGTTCCATCGTATTTGCATCAAAGTAATCGAAGACTCTTGATACTATATTTATGAAGATATCATAACTATAGTCATTAAAGCATTCTATTTCATCGTCTGTTAAAACTATCATATCTTCTTTAGTCATTTATTTCATCCATTATTTATCCTTTTTGGTTAGCCTCATAGTATGTGTGAAGTGTCTATCTCTAATAAAGTGTTCATATTAATCTTCTAATAAATGAGTGAAGTCTGATGCAATGTCTATTTTTAGAAACAGTTTATGTTCTCCATCAAATGAAAGCTCTTTTTCTCCACCAGTTGCTTTGTATTCACCATCTTCTAAAAACACAGTCAGGACATCACCATTTTCTACTCTAATTGTAGATGGAATGTTGTTTTTTAAGTTCTCTCTAACTAAGTTTCTTGCTATAATGTTCATCTTAAATTCCTTGATGTCTAATCTAAGGAATTGTAAAATGTCAGTTATCTAATTTTTAATATTACTTACTGAAATTTGCTTCCCAGTAGTTTGATATCACTCCTTTTGGTGGTATCATATGACCATTCATCATAAGCTGTGTTAGCAGTTCATCTATATTTGTTTTCTTTGGTGTTCCATGTACAAAATAAAATAGTCCACCATATTCAGTTATTTGAGGAAATAGATACTTATTAGGATTGTTTTTGAACCAATTTGGGCTAGTTTCGTATATTACTGCTTGAACATTATGGTGTTCTTTTATTAAATCTAATGCAGTTGTGAATATACCATTACCTCTTTTGTCTTCAGGTAAGTATACATGTTCTACTATGATGAAATCATATGGAATAAACTCCGTATAACTGATTTTCATTCCACCAATCTCTACTATGTGTTTAACCACTTCATCTTGAAATTCAGGTTTAACACTAGTTAACACAATTTGTCGTGTTAATTCTTCTATCTGTTCTTGTTTACCTAACTCAGTAAGAGTTGAATGTGTGTTTGCATATGCTATGATGTCTTGTTCTGTAAAAGTGCTTGGTGTAATTTTCATTTGTTCAACCTCAATTAATATAGGATAATATAAAAGTTGAATGTGGTTTTAATTTTTAATATTTTTCTTTATCTATGTAACTAAAGTCCGTCATTACATCAGCTCTCTGTGTTTCAACATTGTTATTAGGTTTACTCTTAGAACTTTTAATTTTTCTTCTGCATCAGGATTTTTAGAATTAAATATCATATGTTCTGTCTCATGTCTATTAATCCAACATGCTGTACACCCACTTAAGTATCTCTCCCCTTTGCATGTATGACTAGCTTTTATTTTAGTATAACTATCTTGGTCTTCTTGGCTAATTTCGGTTGACATATTGGTTTACCTTTATATTGATTATATAAGTCATCTACTTCACTTAAGCAACTAATAAAATCATTTGTTGTCTTAAGAAAGTGAATTTTTCTAGAAAAATTGCTTCGTTTTGATAGGATTTTATCTAAATAATGTATTTTATCATTATCCATATTTTTAAACTGTTCTATTAATTCTGTTAGATTTTTAATTACCATGAAACTCCATAACTATTCTCTAACTAATTTTAAAACTTCCTCTTTTGTAGCTAATTTACATGCATCACTATCTAGTACATAGTTTATATATCCTTTTTCGTTTACCGAAAATATTACTCCAGTTGCTTTATTAATTATCAAAACTGGAAATTTATCTTTAACTGGAAATGTTGGATTATTTTCTATTTCCATGTTATTTTTCCTTATCATGAGTGTATATAGGTATGATATATAATAACCAAATTCTGGTTCTTATTATCTGTTTATAATTTATTTGATACCAACCACCATTAACTGGTGTTAAATATTTAACACTTGTCTCATATGTGTTTCTCTTTATTAACATACTACTATCCTTGATTAATTACTTGTGGTTTGTGCTACGATTATCTTTGCTTTCATTATATTTCCTTAGTATTTCCTATATCCACCGTCTATCTTTGGTATTTGAGGTAAGCCTAATATAGCTTAATATTTCCTAAGATTCTTTCTTAATATCTTCTTTCTTAGTATTTGCTTTCTTAGTTCTTTTTATTCCACCATTACTTCTAGTTGGGTAACTGCATTTTGCTTTACCATACTTATCAGTTTGTCCCCATTGAGGTCCATATGCCATAATAATTCCTTTTCTTGAGATATACCATCTGGCATTCTCTTATTTATTGGTTCTACCATAAAATGCTTATCTATCGCTACTAAATTCTGAACATCAAATCCATCATAGGTCGTGTAACTTCGCTTCTAAATCTTCTTTTTCCTTAGTTCTAAGGTCAGTTAGTAACTGGAATATTTCAGATATTTCCTCATTAGTAATATTATCTATTGGTAATGACTGAGTAATAGATGCACCTAATGTTTGTTTCACAGTTAAATTCATAGTAAATTTTTCATGTCCAGCAGTAAAATCGTCAAATACTTCGTTCCGCTTATCTATTGCTTCGATTTTCTCTACTATAACCTTAGCTATATCATATGTTTCTTTTTTCATGATATTGGCTTATTTCTATTAACCATAGTTTCTACTGCTTCAGCTTTATACTTAGCTAAGATATCATCTACTGCTTTTTCATGAACATCTTCATTTTTATAATAATGATTGTAACAGCTATTATTATCAGCCATAGCTGTTGGGTCTGCCATAGGACATTTTCTATCATCATTTCTAAATTTACATGTAATACAATGTTTATCTGCAACTTGGTAAAATAGTTTAGTTAGTGAACCAGCTACATCAATTGCTAACTGTGTATTATCTCTAGTCATACCTTTTATGATTGACTCTATATTTTCTATTGGTGTTTTCATTTTAATAATGCTCCTCTGAATTTTCTGCAATTGGGCATATCTCTATTCTACAATTTCTCTCTGTGTCTTCAGGATTACATGGGTGTCCACAAAATGAAATAACTGTTTCGCCATTTCTATCTTGCTGTGTAGATAAATACTTACACTTCTTCTCTTTTTCCATGCTCTTAAACCAACTATCATTGTTAATGTTGTACATTGATTTCTCCTTGGTAATCTTCATCTAGTGTACCCTCTATGAAAAATTGACCCATAGCAATATAACAATCTAACCTAACTGTTCTCTCAACTCTTCTAAGGTATGGTATTTTAGCATTGATGTCTGTCATTTTATGATATAACTCAAGTGCATATACATTTATAGCTGGTTTAGACTCTACCAACCTACCACCTAATTGGCTAATTCGTTCAGTGATTTGTAAAATTTTTTCTTCATCTGTCTTTAAGATTGATAGTTCATGCTTAGTATATTCAGAGCTACATTCTGCACAATGCCCATTCCCACTAACATCTAATTCAAAGTGAATACTATCACATCTAGGGCATTTCTGCTTCACTATCTCTATCATATAATCTTCAGGTATACCAAATGAACCATGCTTCTTAAGAATTTCTTGATTTGGCATAACCGTATAGATTACATCATAATCCTCAACTCCTCTTACCTTAACTGTGAAATCAGTAACTGTTCCAACAATGTCATGCTTACCAAATACTTTGATTATACATTCATCATCAATATTAAATAGGTGGTCTACTATCATCATAGACTCTTATCTGCTGATACTGACCAAACTACTGAAGCTTTACCAGTATAGGCACTAATCTTTAACCCAGCTTTAATTAACTCTTTTTCATAATCTTTTACAATTTGTGCATATTGAACTGTACCATTTCTATTAGAAGAGTTAACCAATATACCACAACCTTTGGTTGGAGTTCCACCAGCAAGTTCTAATAGTATGTCTTTAGTAACTTGTACTCTCATTTCAGCTTTTTCTTGAAGTTTTTTTGCTTTTAGGTATTCCGCTACTGCAGATTTCCATTCTGTGTCGTTATCTTTAATGTTTCCAGTGAATGCTTTTGCCATCTTAAATTCCTTGATGTTTCAATTTATACTAGATTGTAAAATTTCCACAATCTAATTTTTAATATTTATATCCAGCTTAATGCTTCTCTATGATTACTGAATAGTCTAGTAGTTTTCTGTAACTCAAGTGCATCTTTAAGTGTGATACCAACTCCAACTATCATACTAGTTACCTCTTTACCGTTTACATAATAAATAGGTTCATCATTCCTTGGTGTGAATGCCTTTTTATTTAGAAACTCAATTGATTTATCATAAATGCTCAGTATATCTGCTCTATCTTGAACAGCTAATAGTCTACCAAAGATAGACAGATTTATTAATTTGGCTTCTTGTCTAGTAACTCCTAGTGCTTCACTAATTATAGTATGAATGTCACTATCAATTGTATCTATTTTTTCTATAATTAAATTTTTGTCTGGAAATCTTGAAAGTCTAGCTTCCTCTACTGTATGAAAAAATCTAATATCCTCTTGGAATAAAATTGCTTCTTCCAATGTCCAACCATCACCAATTACTTCTGTAGTGACCCAATTACCATCTGAAAAATAACAAACTTGCATACCATTTTCTAACTCTAATTTGTGTTCTTCTAGTGTTTTCTTACTTTTAGGCATTTTTAATTCTCTCCAATACTTCAGGTATTACCCTCTCAAATTTCTCATTGAATTCATCTATCGTCATTGATTTCTGTACTCTAGATATTTCACTACCTGAACCATCAAACATAACAAAATACCAAATCCAACCACCACATTTAGCTACCTCATAAGGCTTCACTGATTTAGAAATTTCATTACCATCAGTTGGTCTTTTGAAAAATTCATCTCCAACCTTGATACCATTCCAGTCTAATAATGTTTTCCCCATTATTTATTCCTTTGTTTTTCTATTCTCTCTTTTTCAGTTTCAACTTGCTTTCTCTCTACTTTATCAGTAATTTTAAGCATAGCACCTTTTTCATCAAAATCAACTTCCATATCATCAAATGCCATACTAACTTCGCCTATGTTTTCTAAATATTGGACTATTGCCTCTTTAACTTCATTAGATGTTAAAGTATAAACTCTATCTTGGGTGGTTACATATTCTTTTTTCATAATATTTCCTTATTATTTATTAACTCTTCACTTGGGTAAAATTCAACACCCTCTTCATCATCACATTTTGGGCATAAGAATATTGTATACTTAGGCATTTCCCAACTTTCTTGTTCAATCTCAGTGCTACATTCACTTGGTAATCCATCCCAGTTACATTTTGGGCATCTAACTCTATCTAATTTCTCTAACTTAGTATCAAATACATCAAACTTAAATAAACTCATATAGCTCTCCTATCTTTTTCCTAATAATGTTTCCTTATTATTTAAGTTTAGCCATTTATTTGAAATCTAGCATTAATAAGTAATCGACTTGCATCGACTGACATTTTCTTATCTTGAACATCTTGTAAGATTTCAGTAAGTGTCATCATAGTGCTGGTTTCTGCTTTGATCTCTATAATCTGCTTATAATAATCAATTATGGTAGTTCCCCATGATTCATCTCCTAGTTCCCAGCCTGACCATTTAGCTACCATTTGCTCAGGGTTCATTCTCTCTATTTTGTGATCAAAGCTAGTATCATTTTCATCACTAGCTCCTAGCCTCTCCCTGACATCATCAAGTATTCCTACTTGCTCTAATATTTCTACATTATTCATATGGCTCTCCTATCTTTTTCCTAATAATATCCCTATATATCTCTGCTTAATCGTTTAACAAATCGTTTTCTTCTTTTATTTCTTCTTTATGTTTATCAGTATGCCAGTAATAAACTATATATTGGTATTTCTTAGCTAACTTTTTGAAATTTTTGTATAGTTTATGTTCTTTGTCTATTAATTTCTTAACCTCTTTCAGGTTATAAATTCTAGCTACATAATTTTCATGAGTTTCGATTATATTATCTTTTGATAAATCTTTAAAGATTTGTACTATGTCTGATGGAAATTCTGTAAAAATGTCTTCTACTGATGTTACCATTAAGCCTATAAAGAACTGGTTGAAGTTAGATTGTTTCATGATAAATTCCTATTTATTAAAGTTGAAAAAGTGTAAAATTTTTACATTTAAAGTTTTAACTATTTATAATTGGTCATGTCTCCAGATTGTATTAAACTTACTAGCTAGATAATCTAGTAATTCTACCTCTGTTTTACAGTGCATAGCGAATTTATCACCAATTCCAATGCCTAGAGTATCAACATTATTCATAAATGAGGCAACTTCTATTAATCTACCCTGTGCTACCGATTTGGTTTTATCATATAATCTTACTTTTTGTGAAGTGCTTCTATCTCTAGACTCATTGAAATATAACTGGTATCCACTCCCATCAACAAATAAGTTTATTGAATTATAAGTTATCTTATCTTTGCTCATGCTTTCTTATCCTTTAGTTCTATACATGCTTTCTTAAATGCTTCATTTTCATCTTTACCATGAAATCTATCTTCAGCTAATTCATGATCAAATACAATTAAAGTAACCTCATCATCAGTTTGTCTAATATCCCATGTGTAACCTAAATGTTTAAGGTATCTTTTAATTGTAGCTAGGTTTACAGCATATATATTTAATAGGTTATTTTGGTTATTTGGGTTCATGACTGTATATCTCTACCATTAGGTTCTACATTAAATCCAAATTTATAACATTCACGAACCATATCTTTAACAAAGATGAATGCTGGATATTCTATAGCTGGTGTTTGTTTAGATAATATATGATTAAGAAATGTAGTAACTTTCTCTTTAGTTAAATTAATTGGTTCTTCTAAGTGATTTCTAAAAATAAACTCTGCTTCACTTGGTCTAGTACCAGCTATAAACCACTGTTTCTTTTGGTCTATATTTTTAAATTCATAAATGTTCAATTCAACAGTGATAAGTCTACCATCTCCCCAATATTTATCTTCTTCTTGAATTCTAAATGATTTCATGCCATCTTCAACTAATATTGTATCCAATTTCCCATCTTGGTTAATGTAATGTACATTTTTCATCTAATTTTCCTTGAAGTAAGCATCTAATAATTTCTTTTCAAAATCATCAGTTGTATGTTGGTCTATCGACTCTAACTTAGTGTATAAGTAATCTGAACCTTTAGCTTCATCTACTCTCATTACTAAGTAATGCTCGTATGTGTCGTTGTTATGTATTGATACTATTTTTGGGTCAATCATCTTGCTCTCCATTGTATTACTGAGTGGGATAATAATCCCTCTATATCTTTCGTGAATTCATCTTTCCATTTCTCTCTGTTTCTAGCAGATTTGAAGCTATATGTGTCGGTATTAGGTATTGAAGTGTAAGGAGAACTATCATAAAAACTGAAATCCTCAAGTCTAATATAGTATTTCTTCTTAGCCATTATCTTTACCTTTAATTACTTTCACATCTGTAAATCTATTTATATCCACTGTTATATTATGTTTATCTTTGAAATTTTGAACTGTTTCACTACCATCTAACAAATCATCGACTATTGGTGTTCCATTTGTATAAATTGGACTATTAACTGTGCATTCAATTCCAGCTATATCAACTTGGACTGTTCTCTGCTTGAAATTAGCTTTCTTTATGTTTCCACCAATCATTCTTTCAAATTTATCATAAACTGGCATAATGAAGTCCTGAGTATCTATTGGTTTATCATTTTTATCTAACCAAAAATTAGGGAAATCCCCTTTTTCTATTAATTCATCATCAAATTGTGAACTAGAATATCTCTTCATCTAAATCTCCTCTCTCCCAAATTCATGGAATGTTTTCCCAAAAATAGAGTCAAACTGATTGGAGTCTATATCTACCTCACATTCCCAAACTCCAGCACTCACTTCCTCTACTCTCTCGATAAAATCCTCGTTTACATAGTAATGTATAAGGTCCATATCTTCTTCTGTTAAATTTATTAATCTAATCATTGTCTACTCCCATATGTGTAGCTAATCTCATCATGAAATTTGGTTTATTTATCTTTTTTAAATGATCATAAGCACCCTTACACATTTTAGGGTCTTGATGCTCTGTTTCTTCCATTTTATCATCTAAATTGTACACTGTTTTGTGGCAAGTGAAACTACCTCTATCATCTAACTCTAGATACTTTTTGATATCAGCTACTCTACCATCATTAAGATGTATTTTCTTTCCATTGTCTAAAAATGGACAGTTGTTGCAATACTCTGTACATCTGAAAATGTTGGTCCTAACATTCATGACTAATATCCAGTTTTTATTTTTAAACTTTTCTCAATACCATTAAATTGGTATTCTAATTTATTAGGTAGATAAATCCCTTTATGAACATAAGTCATATCAAATTGGTATCTATTAATAAAAATTCTACTAAATTGGTGCAACATGTCTTCAGAAACACTAACCAGTGGCTTATCACATTCTAGTAATTCTAAACTCTTATCTATGAGATGTAGTCCATAACCCATTTTTTGATATTTAGGTTCTATTCTTAATGCTCTAAGTTTATTTTCTCTACCTTTTTTAATAATAGATATACCAACTAATGCACTTCTATTATAAGCCATGATAACCTTATCTTTACCTAATACAACAGATGGTACTACTTTATTCCAATACCATGAACTAAAATCAGGATATAATTCTCCTAATTTTGTAAGAATATTATAGGCTTGATGTAACTCTGTTATTGTTGATGCATATAAATAGTTCATGATTAACCACTACACAAATCAGTATCTATATTTACTACTGATACCAATTTCCCAGTTGTATTATTTTTGGTTACATCATTAGATAACTGTATTGTATCTATATCTCCCTCTGAACCATAACAACCTCTAACTATGATAATTCCATCTTGTGGCATTGTTTGTAACAATTTTATTAATTCACTTACTTCCATGATTACTTATCCTATTATGTTTATTTTTCTTACCGTTGTTGTTTAATGCTATGATTGCATTATGTTGCTCTACTGTTCTATAACTAGGCTTAATAGAAACTACAACTGGTTCACATATGAACCAATCCAATCTTCCCATTTCTCGCATAATATCCATTCCATAATATCCACTATACATTATGATAAGTTCTCCAAAAATAACACTGTTGCACCAGCTTTTTCAGCTAATTCTTTAGCCTCATTTTCGCTATAATCTTCTTTTGGTCTAGAGTAGTAATAGGCATTCTTATCTTTCAACCACTTTTTAAATAAAGGAACATACTCGTCTGTGTATTCCTTAACACCATCAAATACTGGTGCATCATAGATTACTTCTAAATAATATGGATTTATGTCTTCACAAAGTTTGTGTCTATTTGGAATTGCCATATCGATCTTACGAACAAATCTAAGGTAGAATGCTTTACGAACATTTTGAACTTCATGGTCATAAGAACTATTAAATAAATAACAATAGTTACCATATTCTCCATTCTCTCCCATAAATCCGATTGATAAGATTGCTTCGTGAACTGGATTACCTTTCATAAATGCAACTTCTACTACATAATATGAATTGTTTTCCCAACCACCAACTGGTGCTATATGAATTTTTTTAATAATTGCCATTATCTTGTACTCCTTACTTTAACATCAAAATTCTCTGCATAAATATTTGCTGTTTTTTCAAATTGAAAAATTGAATACTCTGTTACATCTATCTCTTTTGATAAATTTCTAACTCTATTTGTAATTACTAGATAGATTTTCATTATGCAACCTCTCTAATTTCTTCAAAGCCAAATGATGTAACTTTATATTGAGCATAACCTTGAATTTCAAATAAATCTCCAGTACATGAACTTCTATGTCTAGGTTCTGCATCAGGATTTTTGTTAAAGTCAGGGTTTTCGAACCATGCTGAGTTATGTGATTGAGTTAATGCCCATGCTTGGTCAAGAATTGAGTCTACTGAACCCTCTAATAAAAACGAACCAACTGTGTTGCAATCTGCTCTAGTTGGTTTTTCCTCTGAGTCCATTCTTTTTTGGTGGTGTATGATTACTGTTGCCATCTTAAATTCCTTGATGTCTAAATTTATACGATATTGTAAAATCTTAATTATTTAGTTTTTAATATTGATAATAAAGCTAAATGTACCAGTTGACTGTTCATCTCTTTGTCTATCTCTTTCATCAATCTGCTGTTGAACATTAGATATAGCAATCTTGATTTTAACTCTATACTCTTCTATATAAGATGTTTGATTTTCTCTAAATCTTAATAGCTCTTTGTATGTGTCAGACTGTAAATATGCTTCCAAATTGTCTTTAATAGTTTTAATTTGTTTCTCTATATTGGCTCTAAGTTTTTTCAGTTTCTTAATATCTACACCACCTTTGTGTATAGCTTTCTTAAGAGTTTTAGCGAATTGCTTCATAGCATCTAGATTACCTGACTTTCTGATAGCACCTAGAGTTTTAAAGATTTCAGTATATTCTTCCTCTTTACCTTTTGGTGCTTTATCAGGGTGGTATAATTTAGCTAATTTCATATACAATTTTCTTAGCTCTTTATCTTCATTGTTTCTATCAAACTTAGTAGGCTCTTCTTGAATTGGTGTTTCTTTACCATAACCCTCATAATGTTCTTTAATTCTATCAGTTTCAGGGTCAGGATTTAACTCGTTTTTCAGTGTAGCTAGTTCCAACATAAGATCAGATATGCTCATATCGACAGCTCTTTGAAAATTGGAAAGTTCACCCATATTTTTAGCTTCTTCAGCTTGGGCTTCTTCTAATTCAATTTTCATAACTTTAATAGAAGCCTCAAGTCTACCAGCCTCTATATTTTCCATATAATCAATGTGTATTACGATATTAGGCATTATTCATCTTCCCAATCGTTAACATCATCTAAAAAGATTGGTGTACCAGTACCCATATAAGCACCTAATATATTGAATTCAAAAAATTCAATAGCTTCCTCTTCTGTCATTTCTAATTTTAGCTTATCTATGATTTTCATAGTGCTATAAATTAATAAGCCATCATCGTTTAGATTACTAATAGCAATTCCATTTGCTCTACCTAAGATACAATCATCATATCCATCTAACTTAAGCATACTAGACATTTTTACCCTTTATTTGAACTATATCTTGCATTACTTATCCTTTTATCTTTTATTCTTAGTATCTTTTTGTATGTCATATTGTTTCAATAAATACTTCATAAGATATAACTATCTCTCTCTTTTCAAGACTTCTGTTTTTAGATAAAAATAAAGTATCTTCACCTATCCTTTTATTTGTAAAATCAGTTACGCTAACGTCTTTATTTTCTTTTAAAGCTTCAATTAATTGTTCTAATTGTTTTATAGCGTATTCTCTATGTAATGCTGAGTAACTCATCTAATACTCCTTAAGTAATAGTTCTTGCATTTTGGTCCAGTCTTTCATCATCTCTCTTGAAAACTTCCGTTTATGTTTATTAACATAAGACTCTAGTATTTCTTTGTTTGATTTAACTACTATCTGTTGTGGCATAACTATCTTATGGTCTACCAAAGCTTTAACTGTTTCAGTAACAATTATAGTTTTAACTGACATTCCATATTTTCTTTGTGCAGACATAACCTCAGCCTGACAAGTTACTGGAATAGAATTACCTATATCAACCATAAGTTCATTAGCAACCCTATCCATATTACGAGCTTTATACTTCAGAAAACTAACATCTTTAGCTCCTGATTTAATCACTCCCATAATCATATCGTGTGGTGCTTGTTTCCACATTGATGCTAATGTATATTTTATATCAAATTCATCAACTAAATTTCTATCTCTACCTATATTCAAGTATTCTGGTTTGATTGAATATGAGTATTCAAGGTCTGATATATTTGTAACGAATAATCCATTTACATAGATATTACCTTTTTCCCCTTTTAAAATGACACCCATATCAGTTGGGAAATGTTCATATGCATTTTCATCAAGTGTAATTTCATCTATAATCTCTTGTACATTATCAATTCCTGATATTACGAAAGTTAAATTATTGTTTGGTGGAGATGTGAACCAGTATCTATCTGTATTTATAACTAATAATTCTGAGTCATACTCTTTTACATACTCGATTTTTGGTATCCAGTTCTCTTTAGTATGGTAGTTGTGAATAATAACATCAATTCCATTTCTAATTAGGACTAATAGAGCAAGTTTGTAACCTTCACCGAATTTACCTATGGTTGCAGTATCGTCTTTTTTAGATGAACACCCTAGAATAAGTGATGATTTAGTGAGTTCTGATGTTTTGTTTGAAATGTGAAGTTTGCCATCTTCTATCGACATACTACCTATGTTTGTTGGGTCTGTAACCTCTTGGTCTATCTTATTTTGGATTAACTCTCTGATAGCATCTTTAATGCCCCATTGTGACACATAATCTTTACCTATAGTAAGTACATATTTTCCCATCTTAAATTCCTTGATGTTTATTAAAATTAGTATGTTATAAAATTATGAATGTTTCTCTTTAAACTATTAATACGAAAGTTACATATAAAGTAGTCATATGCAGTAACTGGTCAAATCCTATCACTACAAAGAAATTATGAGTATCTCCTTTTGCCCATAATTTACTAGTCCATCTAGAAGTTATATAATCAACAATTCCATGGATTAACCCATTGATTAGTCCATATAGTGGAGAAATGAATATCATAAATGGAATTGAATAAATAGTAATATGTTGTAGCAGAACTTTATTTGATTTGCTTTTATTTTTAGCTACTTCATCTGATTGTAACACAAAGTCTGCTATAAAGTGTAAAAGTGCTAACATTATAATATTAGATAAACTAATTTCCATTTTCTTGTCCTTTTATGATACCTTTAGTGAAAGGGCATTTTTCAAATGCACATATATTAGATTTATTTTTCTTATGAATACACTCATCATTTAGTAAATTGTTGCATTGAGCTTTAACTATATTAAAGTATCTATTTGGTATTCCAACATATTCATGTGAATATGTAACCCTATTTGCATCTCTCATAACAGACTCAGCTGTTTTACCAAATCCCTTTTGTAATCTAGCTTCGCCATTAGATTTTATATAGCTAGTTCTCTTCTTTTTATTAGTAGATGTTCCTTTCCATATTAATGAAATTTCACGATATTCTCCCAATACTGGATGTGCAGTTTTACTAAAATACCTATATCCTCTATTAGCATACTCTTCAGCAATTAGATTAGATAAAATTTTACCTATTCCTAATCCTTGCCATTCAGGTAATACTACTAATCTAGACTCTCTCCAAAAAGACTTTATATCTCTACCAGTCATATGCATTACTGATACAAATCCTACTAATTCATTATCAACCTTAGCGATATAGCAGTGCATACCACCTTTTAACTCTGTGTTTAAATAATGATGCTTTTTGAAATAAATCCAATCTTGTTTGGTTGTAGGTTCAACTGTGACTGAAAATTTTGGTCTGACGGTGGGTAAATCCTTTAAGAATTCTTGCTTATCTGTATCATAAATAAAGTCAGGACATAACCAGTTAATTACATCTCTATGTGGAGTAGCTATAATTAATCTTTTATCAGAATTAAAATGCTTTCTAATAGATGCTGATAAAGATTTAGCTGTGTTTCTATCTACTATTGATGTGAACTCGTCAATAAACATAATGTCTCTATCTAAATTTAATGCTATTTCAAATCTAGCTTTTTCTCCATTTGAAATTTGGCTAGGAGTTCTAAACCAACATGGTATACTTCTTAATCCAGCTGATATCATATATTTTTCAGCCATTTCCACTGATGAAAATTGATCTATTAGTATTATATCTTTATCATATAATACTTTTTCAGCATAACCATTATGTCTAAGTATAGTTGATTTTCCACTACCTGATGAACCCACTAATAAAATTATACCATTCATATCTTCTAAATCTGGTAGGTTGAACTTAGGTTCTTCATAATTGTTGATATCATATTTATCTATTATATCTTGTTTATTCACTTTTTACCTTTATGTCTACATAGTATTTTGGATAAGCTCCGTTACCATTTTTACAATCACTAGCTATATAAGCCTTAACTAAACTATCAAAAGTGTCTCCTGAATTTTCCTTTACCAAAGGAGATGTAAGGTCATGATAACTAGCATGATTTAATTTACATGGAATTACTCTAATTGGTATATCAGCATTAAATAATAATCTGGCTTTAGTTTTGTTTATTTGTTCCCAACATTGAAGTCTATATGGTCTGGATTTCTCAAAGTTGGTAATATTAGTAGTTATTTGACCACCACAGTACATACAGTATTTGAAATTATTCTCAGTTAATGACTCATCATTTGATAATTGAAATGAGTTATCACATTCAGTAGTATAAACATTATATTCATCAGGGTCTGACCATTTACAGCTACTCACAATCTTCACATCTTTTACTAGTTGAGTCGTTAACAAACTTTCTTGCAAAATTAAAGTCTGCACCATGATTAACTCTACCAAATTTACAAGCTTCATCTACTGTTGTTGTGTTAATAATATCTACTGGTTTGGTACTAGATTTAGTGTAAATTAAATATGAAAATTTATTATCTGCTTCCCTTTGCAAATCTAATTTTATACAATCTCTACAGTTACATTCATATAACTCAACTCCAACTCTTGTACATGTTTCTGTTTTCTTCCATTTAGCTCTTAATGGATTTATAATATAAAAATAAATCATCATTCCTAATGTTACTTGCATAACATTAGTTAATCCATGTAATAAATAATCATACATTTTCTTGCTCCAATATAATTAGTTTAGCTTTAGGTCCACTATGTAAAGTGGACATTGATTTGTTACTACACATTATCGGTAAAATCCTATCATCAAATCTAACTAGCATCATACCCTCAGAGTATAAAGCTTCTACTACACCCTTACCATAATGTACATTTGCTTCTAGTCTTGTTCCTATTTCCATAATAAATTCCCTTATTATTTGAGCCAATGCATAGCTTCATTTTTGTTATCAAATAAATTAACTATTGTATTTTTCTCAATTGTCACTATTAAATATAGTTTACCAGACGGTTTAACATCTCCACCCCAAATGTCTAATGATCTGTGTTGCTCTGATCTAGGATATACTGGAATTTCGAATAATTTAATATTATCTTTTTTCTTAAGAGGTTTAGCATACTCTGACCACTCTTCTAGTTTAGGCACTATACTATCATAATGAACTGCATCACTGTTATCATCTGATAGAAACTTTTTTATATCTGGCATGTATGAAGTAATACCTGAGCCATTACCATATGCTACCCATAATGTATCTTTTTCGAAATAAACTTCTCTATCTTGCTTTGCTGTTGTAATTCCTGCTATAATTTTCATGTCCATTCCTAATATCAATTTTCTACAATTTTATAAAACTTTCATATTAAGAATTTTAATAGTCCAATTAAGGACTATAAAACTATTGGTTCATCTAGGTCTTCCCAAACTCCACCTAGTGCAACATATCTATCAGATAAAATTTCTAAATATTGACCCATGATTGTATGTTGTTTATCAATCATCTTTTGCATTGGTTCATCTAAATCTTTAAATGTATCAGTACCGAAAAATTCATGTAATTTGAAATTTTTGATCTGAAGTTCATTATATTCATCTTTAATTCTATCTAAAAGTGATAATGGAGTTTCATCTTCAGCTTTTTCAAGTTTAGCGAATTCATATCCACCAGCTTTAACCTTAGCATTAAACTCTTTACCAACTGAGTCTGATGTAATAACACTAATATATACATCTAATGGTACACCTGAATATAGATACTGTGTACTACCTTTAAAAGTTGCTACTAACTCTTGAGTTTCCTCATTGTATGATAGTTCTTCAATCTGACTTGATTTAACTTTTGCATTAATAATTCTAGACATTATTTATTTCCTTTGATAATTTGATTTGCAAGTGTGCAATATTTGATTTGGTATAAACAATCATCGATACCTTTATGTTGAGTTCCTACAAATTCTACTTCTTTTTTAACTTTGGTTGGACATAAAGCTAATAGAGTACGAACATCTGTATCTCCCCAATATGGAATTGGAAATGTAGCACCATGTCTAGTATAAAGATTACGAACGATAGTGTTATCAAAAGTTACACCATTACCCCACACTTTAACATCATTTACTTTTTCGCCAAAAATAGCTTCAATCCATTCTTCAATTTCAACAATAACTCTCTCTACTGAATAAGTAGGTAAGTTTACCATAGCTTTAATTGCTACATCTGCTTGTTGCATCCACCAACGAACTGTACCAGCATCAATAATACCACCATTTTTCTCTTGTTCTTCCCAGTTTAGTGCAAGTTCAATTTGTGAGCCTACTTCCCCAGTTTCTAAATCGAATTGAACCATAGAAATAGTCGTTATCAGTGCATTGTCTGATGTTCCTAAAGTTTCAATATCTAACATTATTTCTCTCATGTTTGTTCTCTCCTTGTTTTTTAGTTGACTTAGCTGTAAAGTGTGCTACATCGCACACTTAATACTTTTGAACATGTCTTTAAAGACAGGGTGGTCTTTAGTGAGGTTGTGAATTTCTGCTTCATAATCGTTATAATAAGCTTTATTACGGAAATCTCTAGACTTCCTCATAAATTTAACTTGGTTTTCAATTGCATCATTAACATCACAATAGCTAACACCATCAGCATCTTTGTACTTGTTAAGTCTACGATTATCATCATGAAAGATGTTTCTAATAGCTCTAAGTTTAATAGTTATCAGCTCTTGTCTAGCCAAATAGATTTTAAGACCTAAATCGTTTGTGAAATCAGCAATCTCTTCCATTGTTTCACTGTCTTTTTTAACCACATCAACTACTTTACTTCTAAAGTCTTGATCCCATGTGGATATTTCATTTTCAATAACAAACTCTCTACCATCTAAATCGATAGTCATACGAATAGGAACTTTGTATGCACTATGTTTATCAGCTACCATTTTGGCGATATACTCATTTTCAGTAATCATCTTACCTTTGATAGTGAACCATGCACCAATTTGCTCAGTGTCAATTTGTCCAATTCTCTTATTAATATAGTTTTTAAGCTCGATCATCTTTTTTCTCCTTTGGTTTAACTCTGTATACTAATATACTTGAACTGAAATCTGGCTCTGTAACACAATCTGTATACATATCATCTGTATCGGTTATTGTTTTCCATTGGTAGATGACATTTGGAATGCTTTGTACTTTACCGTCATTAATAATAGTATAGTTTGATCCATCTGGAGTTGTAATTTCAGTGTAACCTTTTGCAATAGCTATATTTAGTTCCTCTTGGAACTTGGTATCTTCCCACTTTGGAGTTTCAGGTAAATCAACAGTGAATTTAGCTCTAGCTTCTTCCATAATTGGTTCTTTAATAAAAATACGAACTTCATCAAATCCATTCATTGGATAGCATAAATAAACTTCTCTAAATTCATCCCCATCTCGGTAATTTTCAATCTGATCTTTAACTGTACTACCCATTAACATAGAAAGTGTGTTTACAGTTGAATAATCTTCTTTACTAACTTGAACTCTCATTGTTTCAGCCATAACCGCTACTGAGTCATTATCCATAAGTGATATTAGTTGAAAACCACCAGCCTTATCTCCCTTAAAAACCATATTTAAAGCAACTTTATCAATTGATGTCACTTCTTCCTTAATCTCATATCCTACTAACTTCTTCATTTACATTCCTTAATGATTGATATTACATATCTATAAGGGATATATCTTTCTCTGTTTAATAATAGGTTAGGCTATATTTGGGTTGGTGAGGTATTTTATGTGGAGAGGAGATATCTCCTCTATATTGTTCTACGGAAAGGCTTGTATATTTTGTTTCTTCTAAGTACAGCTATAAATCTTGGAGTGGAAGAGAATATTATAAATATAGCAAGAGAAAATAATACAATGTTAGTTAATACTACAATTTTCAAAGTAGTTATAATTGTATAAACTAAAATAGCTACAAATAATTCCATAGCATAGAAAAATGCTGGTGTATACTTGCGATATTTTCTCTTATCTCTACTCATAATCTTAACCTTTATAATAATTTAACAAACTAGTGTATAGGTCTATATTTTCATCATCATCAAGTGTAGCAATAATAAATGTAAGAACTGAAATTGAACCAGCTTTATCATATTCTAACTCTTCGTGGAAAAATGCAGTTGCTTCATCAAGTTCCATATCAGATAATTCATCTTTAATCCATAAAATATCAGATTGTAGTCTAGTTGCTACTAAATATTGGTCAATTTGTAAATCATCTTCAGCTTTCATAGCATCAGAGTAAATTGCTTCAATTTCCTCTGCAGTACCTAAGTGTAATGATACATGTGCAACTGTTGGGTTATCAATTCTAGGAATTACAATTAAGTAAGCTTCTTCATTATCTGAGTTCAATTTAATATAATGCTTATTTGTGTTGATTGCATTGTCTACTAATGCTTTTATCTGAGCATCTACTATTCTAGTTCCAGCTCTTTGGATTACCATTTTATTTCTTACTGGTGTTATTGCTTTTTCACTCATGCATTTCTCCTTAGAAAGTCATTTTATTTAATTCTTTGCTTCTATTTATTTCTTCAGCTAGAGCTTTTTTTAAGTATCTAGGCATTGTCTGTTTTTGATGGACTTTTACCTCTGTACTAACCCATAAATCTTTATTAGGAACTAATAGACCTAATTCATTACATTTTCTTTCATAACTATCGTATAACTTATTAGCTTTTTTTATCATATGAGTTCCTCAATTGAAACTCATTGATTAAAACCTAAAGTTAGTCCAATCTAGTTCTAAAATTTGGAATGTCTATTCGCATCTCATTATCTTTAGTAATTTCTAGATTTTCATGTTTCATAACCACTGTTTCATCTATAGAATAAGCAATAACATCAATTAATCCCTCAAAGTCTAGTAACTCACTATTAATAATCAAAGGTTTGCCATAGTAATCTTTCAAATCAAAAGTAGTTGCATCAATCCCATCTTTAGGATAAACCACAAGCTTAACTGCATTAGTATACTCTTTTTGACGATTAACTCTTCTAGATGGGTGTGTACTCCATACTGTATAACCATAGTAATCTTCAAATGCGACCTCAGCTAGATTACGAACAAATGAAATTACCTCACGATTATGGATATCTTCAATTCCCATGTTTACTGCTGGATATGGGTTATTTTTAAACATATGCACATTTGGTAGTAAAGCTTTATGAGTTTCACATCTACCAGTTTTCAAAAATTCAATTAATGACAATACCACACTAATCTTGAATTTTACATGCTCATTTTTCTGTTTATCATTTTTCCTATGCCACTCTTGAATAGACTCTAACTCTTTTTTGATAATTTGTAGTCTATTAATTCTATCTTGGTGTGGGTTTACTCTAAATCTAGGTAAATTATTGCATAAATTTTTAACTTCTGCATCTTGGTCCAACATAGATACTTCGTCAATAGCAGTAGCCAATACAGATAATAATTCATCAATCTCTTCTAACTCTTGTTCCAAATTTGATGTGTCATCTTCTTCATACATTTCAATCTCATTTTCAAGCTCTTGTCGTTTTGATAACAATGCTTTCTGCTTTAATCTCATTCGAGTTATATTTTCTTTGTTTGTCATTATTCTCTCCAACTTTATTTTCTTAAATTTTTTGTATTGACATATGCCAAACTTGTTGACTATTCATAAATGGAACTATGATTGACTTTAAACCATTTTCTTCCATCAGTTCATAAGTAAATACCATAGCTTGGTCTAAATAAGTATCAGTTATTTGTTCACTAATACCAAAACTCTCAATTAACTCTAACTCTTCCTCAGTAAATCCAATGAATTGTTGCGATCCGATTATTTTATTAGCCATTTATTTTCCCCCATAATTTAGATAACCATGACTTTGGTTCATATTTAGGAATATTAGCTATTTTGAGTGTTGTTATAATCTTATCTAGTTGGACCAGCTCTTCATAAGCTTTCTCAAGATAATCCCACATTTCTTCCTTAGTGGTTTCATCTATAGTCTTACCAAACAGTGTTGAAATCTTCTCTACATTAGCCATTTATTCTCTCCTCTTATTATATATAGAGCCTTATATTGGCTCTATTTAATGGTCTGCTCCAATCGCATATTTACCTCTAAATGTAGCACAAATCTTAAATGTTTCAAAATCAACAATCTTAATATCTTTACCTTGGCTATATTTACTAACTAATAGTGTGATATTTTTGATATCACGACCTGACATTTCACCCATTTTCTCCACTAGCTCTTCCACTGTACCTTTTTTGATCTTTAATTGATACTGCTTAATGAATAAGTTCCATAACTGGTTAGCCATATCTTTACTTGGCATATCATACTTTAAGATTGCTGTACATCTAGACTCGATTGCTTCATCTACATCATCAACTCTATTAGTAGTCATAAATAGGATACCACTATAGTATTCCATTGTTCTAAGGAAAGTTGCAACAATAGCATTATGGTTTACATCATTATCTCTTGTACGAATATAAACATCAGCTTCATCGATTAAAAGGATACAACCCCATCTTTCAGTGTTTTTGAAAATTTCTCTTAACTTGTTTTCAATCTGATCTCCATTTGTACCTAACTGACCTGAATGAACAGAGTATAATGGTAGTTCTTTTTTCTCACTATAAATCTCAGATGTTACTGTTTTACCTAATCCAGCTTTACCTTTAGTTAGGATAAGTGTACCACGACCTTTGTTTTCAATAATGTCACCACCAATCTCTTGAATATCATCACTCAATAAGATGTTAATTAGGTCTTTATGTTCCTCAGGTAGAATTAACTTCTCACTGATATTTGGATTGTACTTATATAACTCTACCGATCTAGTATTTAACCATGTATGGGTATGTTTCTCTAAATCGTAAGCATAAATAATGAATTCAGTTGGTACTTCAGTAAGTTCAGCATTAGAGTCAAATGTACTACAAACTCTACGGTGCATACTATAATTTTCCTTTGAGTGGAACACATTATCATTTATATATTTTTTACCATCTGATAATACTTGTAGGTTTTGCCATAGTGCTTTCTCATTATAATCTTTTTCATCTGCTCTATACTGCTTATATAAAGCTGGTGTTTCAAAAAAGTAACCCTTTGATTTCAAAATCTCATATGGGTCTTTAGCATTTTCTCTAAAATCGTCCATATCAATACTGAAGTGACCATTATTTGTAGAGTGCTTTGAATTGATAACTGTATGAACTTTAATGTGAGCATAATCATTATGATTATCAATTGCATAATATCTAAGCTCTTTAATAGTATAAGGTGTATAAGTGTCTGATTTAGGATTATAATAGTATAACCAGTATCTTTCTCCTAATTCCTCTTCAAATACAGCTTTTAACTTACTTGCAAGTTGAATTAAAGATTTAGGTTTGTTCTTAATCTTTTTAGTTAGAGCCAACACTTCTTTTTCATAGTGTTCAAGTCTCTCTAATTGCTGGTTATAATGATGATTATTGTGACCCTCTGTTGGTTTCTTCTGCTTATCGAACTCAGCTCTCCACTCTTTACCTATAATTACTAGAAACTTAGTAGGTATTCGTTCAGTGGTTAATGTTCTCTGTCTATAACTTACACCAAATCCCCAATCGCCTAAATAAGTTGCTAACTCATTATTATTGATCTTAATTCTCTCAAGTAAATTACTGTCTATATTAATGTCCATTATTCTACCTCTTTCAATTTCATTCTATTATCTAATACTGCATCAAACTGTTTCTTCTCTTCATCAGTCCAATCCATATCAGTTAAGTGCCATGTATAAGCATCATCGTTACAATCTTGCTTCTTAATATTAATCATCATTTCTAACATTCTATTATGAAACTCAATCAAATCCATGTCCATCCCACGATTATATGATATTTTTTCTTCTCCAGCCATATCACTCCCCCTTGAATACTATTTCGCTATTTGCCACTTTGTGTATAATGTCTATAACTCTTTCCATTTCATCATTTCTAGTGAGATGTATACCATAAGATTGTGGTTTCTTCAGGTTATGACCGTTTCTTTTGATATAATCCCCATATCCTCTCTCAGTGAAAAAGAAATTATAATTATTTTCATTCGGCTCTTGTACCACCTCATACCAAATCTCACTACCACTAAAGTCATGATTATATTTATCTCTCAGTACCTCAGATAAATTTGAACCCTCAACTTGATGAAATCCCTCTATTTCATTTAAAGCTTCTGCTATTTCTTCATCAACTCCATCATTATAGAAATGTTCCTCTATGTCAGACTTAAATTCATCGAACTGATCTTCCTCGTAAAAGCTTTCATCCCAGTGTAACCCACATTTACCACCATGATCTTGACCTCTTACTTGAATGTTTCTCTCTGTGAGTATTAGTGCATATGGTTGAGCTGTACATCTAGTGTCTTGAGTTTTCATTAATGTGGAAAGAGTGATTATCCAATCCATATCGGCTTTGGTAAGAGATACAGAGTCAGTTTGTTTAGGTAGTAGACATAAGATATTATCAGTTCTCTTTTTCTCCCCTAATAACTCTACTCTTAACTTATCGATATGATCACTTGCATCAGTATATCTTCTATGGTTGAGGTTAGCCAAATCCGTTTGTTTCTCTAATTCATCATACATTTCATTTATGAACTCGACACCAACAGCACCGCACATAGCTAAAGCTTCTTTTCTAGTTTTCATAATTTTTCCTAAGGAACTAAATTTTTATCTAAGACTCCATAAAATGAGTATTATCTCAATTGTAATAGGTAGTGTTGTTGATTAAAGAATAAATCTGTATTCTTTACTGCATAAATATTTGCTTTACGACTAGCTTTATCATCAGTTATCTCATATCTACACTTCAAATCATTTTTATGAGTTTTATACAAAGTGTTATATGCTTCCATTCTAGAGATTGGTTGAACACAATCTGATTTACATACTAATCTTTCTTTCCCTTTTGGTCCGTCAAACATTACATACTTTTGATCTCTGTTACAAAATTTACATTTATTCCATTGGTTATTAATCATATAGTGAGTCCTCGTCTTCTTCAATTGTTGTTGGTGACACAATTACTTTTACATCATCCATAATCTCAACTTCAATATCATTATTACTTCCATCGGTATAATCAGCTATATCTTCGCCTATAGCCTCTTGTGATTTTTGTTTATGGTAACTATTTTCATTGATATTACTCAATCCATTAAATAATTCACATCTTATTTCAGACTCACTGGCTGGTTCATCTTCTCTTCTACCAGTATAATTTTGCATTATTGCCATTAAGTAATTTAATTCATCTTGGTTTATAGTTAAATGATATTTTACTTCTTTTTGCACCTTTCCTATCATAATTTAGTCCTCATCTTTTAGTGGTTTAGTAAGTTCACTAGTTATAATTTTTAACTGGTCTTCTGTTAAACCCATCTCTTCTAATTTAGCCTGAATATTAATTATCATTTGTCCATAGCTATTCTTCTCAATAATAGCTACTTCGGCTCTCCATTTTTTGATATGGGGTTGTTTTTCATCAGAAAGTTCTTCAATAAATACATCGAGTTCTTCAATTATAAATTGTCCCATTTGTTTACCTACAGTATCTTTCCTATGGCTAACGATATCATATTTAGCTGATTTTAACTCTTGATCTGTGATTGCAAATACTGATGAGATTAGTCCACCCTTTCTCATCCTATTTCCTTGTTATCATTAATTACTTTACCATTACCAGCACAAAACTCACATTTCATACTCATATGTTTGGATACTCGAATATTACCGATCCCCCTACATTTAAGGCATTTAACTACCTCAGCTGAGAAAATTTTATCTATGATTGGGTCTGTTATATGTAATGCTTCATTTCCACCTTTTAGCCATATTATATCATCTTTGAAACTCTCAAGTTCATACAATACACCTCTAGACATAACAAATATTTTAATCATTATTTATATCCTTTAATGATGGTTCACAATTTATACACTGTGATGGATTATGCCATTCCAGATTTCCAGTTGGTTTAGGTTTACTAATTGGTGCTGGTTCATAAACTTCTTCAGGTTCTTCATAATCAGTATCCATACATCTAATTAATTTATCTAATCCCAATTTAGCTATTCTATGTACTTCCATCTGATGAATTACCTCAGGAAACTCTTCTTTAAATAAATGCTTCTTGGTTTCCCAATCACACCATCTAGTTACATCTTTCTCTTGATAGAAGTATTTGAAACTAGATAAATCGTCTTGAGTTAATCTAGTTTTCATCTTTGTTTGCTTCTCTAATTTTAGTTTCAGCAAGATTGATACCTTGACCTATGATAACTAGAAATAAACCTAATGCAACCCAAATACTAGATTTCCATGCGATTATACCCATACCTATAAAAAATAGAACTGGTCCTAATACTTTCATTGTTTTTGTTGATTTATATGCCATAATTATACTCCATCTTTTTTAAATGTATAATCTTCTGTAAAATTTCCATCTTCATACTTTAATAGTCTATATTCAGGTTTGAAATCAGTAAAAGAACCAATGTTCCCACTATCAACTATATAAAATCCTGAGTCATGTCCACCACTTCTAACATTATCATCATACGGTACATACCCCAACTTTACTAACTCTTCAAAATTCTGCATAGTTCCTAATACTAACCAGCCATTTAATGACCTATGTTCACAGCCACATACTTTAGGTGTATTTTCATCAGTAACATTAATCTCTTTATCACAAAATTCACATGTTTTTCTTTTCTTAAATGCCATCTATTACTTCCTTGAGTTGTTCAATTGTCGGTCCATCATCAAATTCTAATTCAATTGTTACTATATCATCAGATTTATTTCTTCCATACTCTTCCAGTTCATCATAATAACACCAATCATAATCTGCCCATATACATATTTTTTGCATCTCAGTCTACCTTTACAGCCACTATTGGCATTGGATTTTTAACTAGTA